>Ga0114995_10000010_pt1 | contig 119250 bp, 115 predicted proteins | sample ArcticOcean_MG_C_11_FD_87038 | JGI IMG/M metagenome (GOLD analysis project Ga0114995, IMG submission 87038) | Marine microbial communities from western Arctic Ocean - ArcticOcean_MG_CB2_154 | ecosystem: Environmental > Aquatic > Marine > Oceanic | place: Arctic Ocean: Canada Basin | collected... | reverse complement strand
GCTTCAGATTTGACTTCGACCACAATCGGCATAAAACCGTGCTCTTTACCGCACAACTCCGTGCATTGGCCACGGTAAATTCCTGGCTCTTCAACACGGACCCAAGACTCATTTACAAAGCCTGGAATGGCATCTTTCTTCACAGCAAAATTAGGTACCCACCAAGAATGAATTACATCATTTGAAGTAATCAAGAAACGTACCTTTTTGTTCACAGGGATGACCAACGGCTTATCAACTTCGAGGAGGTAATTCGAATTTTTAACCTGGACATTGTTAATCTCGTCCCGCGGGGTCGAAAGATTCGAGAAAAAATCAATATCTTCATTAAGGTATTGATAACGCCATTTCCATTGATAGCCAGTCACCTGTATGTCGACATCTGCTTCAGATGTGTCGTACATATTTATCAATGTCGCAGTCGCTGGTACCGCCATCGAGATCAGAATTACAAATGGAACCACAGTCCAAATAACTTCAACGGTTGTATTTTCATGCCAATGTTCAGCAACTGCACCCTTAGACTTCCGATGCTTGAAAATCGAGTAAAACATCACTCCAAAAACAGCGACACCAATTACTACACAAATCCAAAAAATCAGCATGTGCAGATCGAAAATTTCACGCGACAATTCGGTCACGCCTTGAGTCATATTCACTTGCCAGTCTGCCTTTGCGGGCAAAACAAATAGCGAGAGGGCCAAAACCATAGCTTTGGTCATCCGCACACCTCCTGAATTTTGATTGTGTATTGTAGCGATTTTGTCATCTCGTTAAAGAGACCTAATTACGTTATTAATAAATTTAACTAGGGCGTATTACTCTCAATTGCAAGACCTTAGTCTACAGTCCATAGTACAAATTGCACAAGCCCGTAAACAGCCAACAAGAAGAACAACGTAAAAGTGATCCCGGCTGCTACAAATACCGGGAACTTTCCATCTATAAAATCGCGTTCGCGCCTTTCATTAGATTGAACGCCTAAGAAGGCTGACATAGTGCTCAGCAAAGCTCTCAACCACAATTTCATGTAAACAGTTCGCTCACTGAGAGCTACTTTTAAATAAACTATAATGGCCTATAATTTTCATACCCTTGCTCCTCTTTTAACAGCGCCTGTTTCAATTCTAAAGAGATCAGCTAAAAGCTAGCATCATCAAGCTTCAAAACAAATGGCCTAACGTCACTTAAAGCTCAACTGAGCCACTCTATTATTCAGGTCGGAACGTCCGAACAAACTTACTTCAATGATCAGTAAATACCGTCATTCCAAGCAAAAATTAAAAATTCGGAGTAAAACTTATCAATTACACACGAACCCTAATTTAAGCCTTACTTCTTGAAAATTTACGCCATTTACCAAGCTACACGCTCCACGAACCAAAAAGTTCCTATTAACCCAATTAGGATAGACGCCGGTATCGCAACTCGGATTCGATACCAGGATTTATTCAGAACCCAAATGCCAACCACTAAATAAGCCACAGCAATCACTACCAGTTGCCCGAACTCAACCCCGATATTAAATGACAGTAACCCCACCAAAAAATCTCGCTGAGGTAGCCCAAGCTCGATCAAGACGCCAGCAAAACCTAGGCCATGTAGCAACCCAAACAAAAATATAACCAGCGTACGTTGCGCCGCTACTCGTTCGTGCCAACAATTTTCAACAGCAACGTAGATAATAGAGGCCGCTATTAACGGCTCAACAATACTAGCCGGCAAATTGATCACGCCGTATAGACCAAGCGCCAAAGTTACTGAATGCGCTATCGTAAATGCTGTTACCTGAACTAAAAGATCGACTGCTCGCTTAGAGATCAGCGTCAACCCAAGAATAAAGACAATGTGATCCAATCCCTTAGGCAAGATATGGGCGAATCCAAGCTCCATGTACTCAAGCACAATAGTCAGAAATGACCGAGATACGGCACTATCGAGTGAGATCGGGCCGGTAGCCTCACCTGTCTTAACAAATTCGACGCGAGGATCGGCATCAGCCAGAAAAAGACGTACCGCAGTATTTGGCATAGATAGGTCGACTTCGTAAACAAAATTGGTTGCTCCAACAGGTAAGTCAACGGAGAGATTTACCAATGATATTCGCGACAACTTATCATCATCAGCTGGTAATACCTCAAGATCATCAATGGTGATTAGCAGAGACTGCTCCATAGCAGAGACCTTTATTGCTTTGACAAAATCTGAATATCGTACTGCAAATGCTTGACCCAATTCTTCAGATGAAAGCGCACGCAATTGGTCATACATCGGTGCATTAAGTGAGTCATCGGTATCGGTCAGCCCTGGATCTATCCCAGCCATCCAAGCCTCCAAGTTCACCTCCAACTGGAGACTCAAAATATCTTCTCCGAACTGAAAGGTCGCAATGGCCGGGCGCATTTCGTGAGCACATACCGAAAGACTCAGTACCCAAAAGAAAAACACAGCGAGAAATCGATGCATTGGCTATACACTCAAGAAAAATCAACAACAGGACATTTTATGAAGATACACCGAAGTGTTTGGACATGCATTGCTGTCTTTCTCTTTTCCGCTCAATCCAGTGCTCACGAGTTCTGGATTGAACCCTCACTTCATCACGATGATACACCTAACAGTGTTGATATTTTATTAAAGGTGGGGCAAAACTTCAGAGGTAACGCTCAACCATATCTTCCCACAGACATTGCGCGTTTTGAATTGATTACTGAGCGGAAAACGATTGCAATCAAGGGGCTCATGGGAGACTCCAGACCAGCGGCAAAAATTACCCCAGAAGCCGGTCTTAACAGGGTGATCCATCACACCACGCCATACTCGATTGCATTTGACACTGGTGATCAGCGCTGGGCAGATTACGTTGCACTCGATGGCTTGGCCAATCAATTAAATAAATTTCCAGACCTACCAAAAGAGACGCCCGTCAGCGAGCGCTATGTTCGCTCAGTCAAAACATTAATTACAGTGGGCGCCGGACCATTCCAAGATAAGCTAACCGGCCGAATTCCCTTTGAATTCGTGCGCGCGGGCCCCTTCACTCGACTCCTTCCTGGCTCACATACTTTTACTTTGTATGACAAGGATAGACCTATGCCTGGCATTTTAGTAAAAGCATTCCGCCAAGAAGATCGGATGGTCGTGGATGAAAACGTCACGAACGCCGCTGGACAAATCAATCTAACTTTACCTTCATCTGATCGATACATGATCAGCGGTGTAGTCATCCGACCTGATTACGAATCAGATAATAACTGGATCAGTCACTGGCCATCACTCACATTAGAAGTTGCCGATTAATTAAGCATCAAGTCAATAGCTTTTGCTGAAGCATGGAAAGCAAAGCTCGCTGTAACATGAGTGACGGCGCCAAGACTGCCTGCGCAATCAAGTCGATTACCACCAGCACTGGGCTTTTTTTGACCAATTGTGCCATCTGGTTGAAAATAACGAGTTTGCTCATCAGAGTAAACGGCAGTCACCGAAAAACGCTTACCCAGCGTTCGCGAAAACCCATGTCTATTTCGTAACGTTTGGCGCACAGCAGCTAACAGCGCATCTCCATTAGTTTTAGATAAATCACGAACCTTAATATTCGCCGGATCAATCCGACCACCAGCTGCGCCAACGGTAATAATAGGAACATTTATGCGCTTCGCGTGAGCTATTAGTGATGCCTTCGCCGATTGGCTGTCGCCACAATCGATGATCACACTAAGCGCACTATCCACATAGGCGTCTAATGTCTTTTCGGTGATAAAAACATGATCCATCCGAATCCGAATATTTTCAGATATTTGACGACATCTCTCAGCCATTACCGCAATTTTAGAGCACCCGATCGTCTTGGATAAAGTATGAACTTGGCGGTTGGTATTGGTGACACAAATATCATCAAGATCCGCCATTCGGATCTCGCCTACACCACTTCTTGCTAAGCTTTCAACAACCCACGAACCAACCCCACCTATGCCAACCACATAGACGCATGACTCATTCAGGCGGGCATAAGCCCCGTCGCCATATAATCTGTCGATGCCAGCAAAGGCATCAGGCGGTTTTCTGGACATCCTTTTCCGATAATTCAAAGGCTGTGTGCAGCGAACGGACCGCCAACTCTAAATACTTCTCATCAACGACGACTGAGATTTTGATCTCCGAAGTAGAAATCATCTGAATATTAATGCCCTCAGCAGCGAGTGTTTCAAACATTTGAGTAGCAACGCCCGCGTGCGAACGCATTCCTACGCCAACCACTGAAACTTTACAAATCTTAGCGTCCTGCCTCACCTCACGAGCCCCTAACGCTGTAGACACGCCTTCTAAGACTTCAAAGGCAATATCTAAATCATTACGATCAACTGTAAACGTAAAATCAGTAGTTTGATCCACTCCAACATTCTGGACAATCATATCCACTTCGATGTTTTTATGGCCCACAGGCGCCAATATCTTCGCCGCCACACCCGGCACATCTGGCACACCTACTAAAGTGAGTTTAGCCTCGTCTCGACTAAAAGCGATCCCTGAAATAATCGGTTGTTCCATCGAATCTAACTCCTCAGTGGTAATCAATGTCCCAGGACCATCCTCGAAAGTGGAAAGCACCCTCAACGGTACATTGTATTTTCCTGCAAATTCTACCGCGCGAATTTGTAATACCTTTGAACCAAGCGAGGCCATTTCGAGCATCTCCTCAAAGGTGACCTTATCCAATCGCCTGGCCGAGCTAACTACCCGAGGATCAGTCGTATAGACGCCATCAACGTCTGTATAAATCTGGCATTCATCAGCCTTGAGTGCCGCAGCAAGTGCAACTGCCGTCGTATCTGAACCGCCTCGACCAAGAGTCGTAATATTGCCAGCGTCATCCATACCTTGAAAGCCCGCCACAATAACCACATATCCAAGATCTAAATCAATGCGCATACTCGCATCATCAATCGCCTGAATTCGCGCCTTCGTATGCGCACTGTCCGTGCGAATGCATACCTGTGAACCAGTATAACTTTTTGCCGGGCAACCTAGCTCGTTTAAAGCCATTGCCAAGAGCGCTATAGTGACTTGTTCTCCAGTTGAGAGTAGGACATCCATCTCTCTGGGCAAGGGCCGTTCGCTGATGTCGCGCGCCAACCCAATTAATCGATTGGTCTCACCACTCATCGCTGAGGGCACGACGACAATTTCGTGCCCTTGATCCACGAAACCTTTAACCTTCTGAGCTACTCCTAAAATCCGCTCCACGGTTCCCACGCTGGTTCCGCCGAACTTTTGAACGATTAACGCCATTGAATTCCTTAACTCAGTTGTTCTTCGAGCCAGCCTGGCACTGACTTCAGGGCTCCTGGCAATGATGCAGGCTCAGATCCACCTGCCTGGGCCATATCTGCCCGACCACCACCTTTGCCACCGACCTGGCGAGCTACAAAGCCGACAAGGTCGCCTGCTCTCATGCGCCCAGTCAAGTTATCTGTCACCCCAGCGACTAAATTAACCTTATCTTCTCGAACAGTTGCCAAAACAATCACCCCCCGATCCAAGCGATCCTTGATGCGGTCCATGGTATCCCTTAAAACTTTAGGATCCTGCCCTTCGAGTGTCGCCACCAGACACTGCACACCGGCTACTTCAATCAAATTATCGAGTAAATCACCACCGGCCTGAGTGGCCAATTTCATTTTCAAGCTATCTACTTCGCGTTCAGCAAACTTCAAGCGGTCATTTAATTGCTCTATCTTCCCATTCACTGAATCAGTGCCGGTTTTCAATAATCTGGAGGCTTGTTGCAGTATTTGCTCAAGGTCACGAATCTGCGTAATCGCTCGATGGCCAGTGACGGCTTCCAGCCGACGAATGCCAGAAGCGACGCCGCTCTCACCGATGATTTTAAAAAGACCAATATCGCCAGTTTGAGCGACATGAGTTCCGCCGCAAAGTTCTATTGAAAAATCACCCATTGAAAGAACGCGGACCTCGGCATCATATTTTTCGCCAAAAAGCGCTATAGCACCAATTTTCTTGGCCTCATCTATTGCCATTATTTGAGTGGAAACTTGTGAATTTTTACGAATTTCTTCGTTCACCACATCCTCGATTCGACTCAACTCAAGATCCGTAACCGGCCCGGGGTGCGAAAAATCAAAGCGAGTTCGATCATGCGTTACTAGCGACCCTTTTTGCATAACGTGCTCACCCAGCACTTCACGCAATGCCGCATGCATCAGATGAGTTGCCGAATGATTCAACGCTATTGCATTTCGTCGCAATCCGTCGACTCGGGCTGACACCGTATCACCAATCTTTAGATTGCCCGTTTCAAGGCTGCCCTCATGACAGAAATGCGGTCCCGACTTCTGAGTCGTCTCCACTTTAAATGCAGCACTAATAGAAACTAAGTCCCCAGAGTCTCCCTGCTGGCCTCCACTTTCTGCATAAAATGGGGTCTGATTCAACACGATCATGCCTCGATCACCAGCCGCCAAAAAATCCACCGACTTACCATCTCTCACAAGAGCAACCACTGCCGCACTCGCCTCAAGATGCGTGTAACCCAAAAACTCAGTACCACAATCTAAATCCAGCCGGACTCGCCCCTCGACTACAAAACTCGAGCCTTGCCGTGAGTTATCTTTCTGTTCCGACATCGCTCGATCAAACCCTTCGATATCAAGGTTTAAACCACGTTCTCGGGCGATATCGTTAGTCAAGTCAACCGGAAATCCATGCGTGTCATATAACTTGAAAATCAAACCACCAGAAAGAGTATTTCCTTCCAATGAAGCGATCGCTACGTCTAGCACTTTGATGCCAGCATCGAGGGTTTTTGCAAACTGCAGCTCCTCTTGCTTTAACGCAACCACAATTCCATCTTCCGCATCACGGAGCTCCGGATACGCCTCACCCATCTCGGCAACAAGCACATGAACTAACTTGTGAAAAAATACGTGGTCACATCCAAGTTTATGTCCATGCCGAATGGCACGCCTAATAATCCTTCGCAATACATACCCACGGCCCTCATTGGCAGGAAGCACACCGTCGCAAATCAGAAATGAACAGCTTCGAATGTGATCAGCAATCACTCTTAGGCTCTTCGCCTCAAGATCTTCAGTTTTAGTAACTTCTGCAGCTGCCTTGAGAAGGGTCTGAAACAAATCAATTTCATAGTTTGAATGCGCACCCTGCATTACAGCAGCAACTCGCTCAAGACCCATTCCAGTATCTACTGATGGCTTTGGTAGAGGTGTCCGCGTGCCATCTGCAGCCTGCTCAAACTGCATAAATACTAAATTCCATATTTCAATATAACGATCTAAATCATCTCCATCTGAGCCTGGAGGACCACCGGGCACATGAGGCCCATGATCGTAAAAAATTTCACTACAAGGGCCGCAGGGACCCGTATCCCCCATAGACCAAAAATTATCTTTATCACCAAGCCGAGAGAGTCGAGCAGGATCAACGCCAATTTTCTGAAGCCAAATATCCTCTGCTTCTTGATCGCTATCATGTACGGTCACCCAAAGTTTCTCGGGCGGCAACCCTAAACGTATCGTTAAGAACTCCCAGGCCAATCGGATAGCCATTTCTTTAAAATAGTCACCAAAACTAAAATTTCCAAGCATTTCAAAAAATGTATGGTGCCTAGCCGTATAACCCACATTTTCGAGATCGTTGTGCTTTCCTCCCGCACGAACGCAGCGCTGTGCTGTCGTAGCGCGATTGTATGGCCTGCTTTCTTCGCCCGTGAACACATCCTTAAACTGGACCATCCCTGCGTTGGTAAAAAGAAGCGTCGGGTCATTTCCCGGAATCAATGAACTGGAGCTAACAATGGTATGCCCATGCTCCCGGAAATGGTCAAGAAATTGTGAACGTATTTCAGCGCTTTTCATGGTCTGTCAAGTGTCTAGCATTCTATAAAAAAACAATCCTAGCCCATAATTGAGTCGACTGCTTCAGTTGCATCAGAAAAGCTAAAACCCCTAGACGCCAAAAACCGCAGCGCCTTGTCCCGAGCTGGATCTTTTTTACTCCGAAGCCACTTCCTGAGCACTTCGGTCGCCCGGTCCTGCTCAGAAGCAACATCACAACCCAACCAGTCATCGATCCTAGAACTATCAATGCCGTGTGTCTGCAATTCCAGCTCAATTCGCCTAAGACCCCACCCTCGATTGAGTCGCGATCGAACCAGTGCTTCTGAAAATCGCTCATCGGATTGCAAACGCTCAGTAATGAGCCAATTCAAGAGAGATAAACGCTCGATGAGCGAAAGCTCCGGATGTTTGTTACGAAGCTTTCGATCGAGTTCGGCCCGAGAATGTTCTCTGCGGACCAGTGACTCAATCAATGTATTTTTAGGATCAGCCGCCACTACTCTTACGCATAATTTCCAGTCGAGCAAACAAGCCAGAAGTATCCCAGCGAGCACCGCCCATGGATTGCACTTCGCTATACAGTTGATCAACCATTGCTGTTACGGGCAATGCAGCACCATTTTTGCGCGCCTCAGCCAGACAGATCGATAGATCTTTACGCATCCAATCGACTGCAAACCCATGCTCAAACTCGTCAGCCAACATAGTCTTGTAACGATTTTCCATCTGCCACGATTGCGCAGCACCTTTACTAATGACATCAACAACTTTGTGTGCGTCCAGTCCAGCAGCCCTCGCAAAGGACAAACCTTCGGACAAGCCCTCAACCAAACCAGCAATGCAAATTTGGTTCACCATTTTTGTAAGCTGGCCAGATCCGACTGGGCCCATTAATGAACAAGCGCGAGCAAATGCATCTATTACCGGGGCCGCCAAAGCGAAGTGAGCTTGATCGCCCCCAACCATAACCGTAAGAGCTCCGTTTTCCGCCCCCTGCTGTCCACCTGAAACTGGGGCATCCATAAAGCCCAATAACAAAGTCTTGGCTTTTTGATCAAGTTCGCGGGCCACTTCGGCACTCGCCGTGGTGTGGTCAATAAATAGCGAGCCTTCGCTCATGCCGCTGAAAGCACCATCGGAGCCCAATACAATACTCCTCAAGTCATCGTCATTGCCGACACAGGCAAAGACGATATCTTGTCCAACAGAGGCCTCACGGGGCGTTGCAGCAGAATTCCCACCAAATTCATTTACCCACTTTTTCGCCTTGGCTTCGCTTCTGTTATAAACAGTAACATTATAACCGGCCTTGGCTAAATGCCCCGCCATTGGGTATCCCATGACACCCAAACCTAAAAATGCAACATTCATCTAAAACCCCGCCTTTAATTTAAATAAACTAAGAATAAATACCATGCTCAGCCAGCTTTTTTCTCAAAGGATGAACACCCTCCCAATTCATGGGGGCAAGCATGGCATGAATCCAGTCAGACTCGACCTGCTCGACGCGATCGAATCGCCAATCAGGATTTTTATCTTTGTCGACGAGGAGTGCTCGAACACCCTCGCACCATTCACCATCGCCGAGCATATGCATCGCTAGATCATGCTCTTGAATAACGCACTCGTAAAGACTCAGAAATCGGCTGCGCTGAAACTGATGGCCCGACACCAATGAGGCGCCCGGACTAGCCTGCTCGAGGCCAACGAACAGTTCGGGAATGGCTTGATACCAGAATTCTATAGCTCTCCACACTCCTTCTGGGGTCTGATGACGTATGCGGTTGACCAATTGAGACCCAACTGCCTCCCATGGACCTTGACTAGGCGACCGACTTGTAACCTCCGAAAGCTTAGAACCAAGATCTGATAGAGCCGCGTATTTACTTGAAAAATTAAGCCCACAAATAGTGTCAAGGACCGCATCCTTCTCTTGCCGAGGCAATAACCAATCTGCCAACTGCAACCAGCATGCATCACTCGCTGATACCGTCGCCCCAGTCATAGATAAACATATCCCCAAGCCGTTAGTTGCACGGTTCAAAAACCAACTACCACCGCAATCTGGCACAAATCCGATCCGTACCTCTGGCATCGCGAGCTTCGAATGTTCTGTCACAAATCGGACATCTACGCCCTGGAAAATACCCATGCCACCGCCCATGAGATAACCATCGCCCCAAGCAAATACTGGCTTTTGCATTTTCCGAAGCCAGAGATCCAACAAATATTCATCAGCAAGGTAATCTGACGCATGGCTCAGATCGGTTACACCACCTTTTTGTCCAAAATTAGTGACATCTCGAACATCACCGCCCGCACAAAATGCTTTTTCAATCGATGATTCGATCCATAAACCAAAGATCGAATGATCTGATTCCACTCTTTTAATAATCTCGAGCAATTCAAATATCATCCTATGATCAAGAGCATTAAGTGCTTCAGGACGATTTAAAGTGGCGACGGCTAAAAGGCCATCGATACCCCGAAGAGGACGAGTCGAAAATTGAATAAAAGGCTCAGTCATGCTTTCTCCATTGAATATAAGGATATCTTTATATTATTATATTCGGAATGTGGACATCATACGACAATTACATAGACGCTTTAAAAGCAATTTCCGAGCCCACACGATTTCGTTTGGTTCGTCTTTGCGCCCAAGGCGAGCTCACCGTCTCTGAATTAATGCGCATTGTGGGGCAGTCTCAACCTCGTGTTTCGCGTCATCTTAAACTATTACAAGATGCCGGCATTTTAGAGCGATTTAGAGAACAGCATTGGGTTTTTTATCGCGTTGCGCAAGAGGAACACTACCAGTTGTTAGTCTCAGGGCTGATAAAGCAAATCGAAAAAAACGAGACCATAATACAATTAGATCAAAGTCGGCTTATCGAGCTCCAAGCTGCGCGCGCCACGCTATCTGAGACATTTATCGAAACCGAGCTTCCTGATTGGTTGCGTCTACACGAATACCATGGAGACACAGCGCGTTTTGAAAGTGCCGTCCAAGACGCTCTCGCTGAAAAAACGGTTGGGCATCTTTTAGATGTTGCAACAGGAACAGGACGGATGCTAAAAATCGTAGGCCCATTGGCCAGCAGTGGAGTAGGCATTGATCTCTCAAAAAAAATGGTAACGGTTGCGCGGAGTGTTCTCGCAGAATCTGGCTTAACCCACCTAACGGTAAGACAGGAAGATATGTATCAAATGCGCTTCGCTGCCAGGCATTTCGACACCATCACCATTGATCAGGTACTCTATTTCGCGACTAATCCTGATGCCTTAATCAAAGAAACTGCTCGCGTATTAAAATATGGGGGTCGTTTATTAGTAGTCGCATTCACGGCCTCTAAAACGGCTAAAACGCCGCCATCAGTGGGTATCGAGCTATCAGATATTCAACAATGGATTGAGAGTGCCGGACTCAAAATCACAAATACCAACATACTGCCGGGCGATTCGCTCGATATCAGCCTGTTAGTCTCAGAAAAAGCTAAGGATGCAACATGAGTCCGCCGCGTGTCTCGTTTGAATTTTTCCCGCCTAAGTCCCTGGAGGCGGAACGAAGCCTATGGAACACCGTGGATCGGCTCGCACCTTTGCAACCTGAATTCGTGTCCGTTACCTACGGTGCCGACGGATCAACAAGGGAACGGACTCATCAAGTTATTCAAAAATTATTGAACAAAACAGCTCTTCTTCCGGTCCCTCACTTGACTTGCGTCGGAGCTCCGCGCGATGAAATTGATGCCATCGCCGATAGTTATTGGAACATGGGGGTACGTCAAATCGTCGCACTCCGCGGCGATCCCGAAGGTGGTTCCGACGCCGGTTACAGCCCCCATCCCGATGGTTATGCGTATGCATCTGACCTCGTCGAGGGCCTAATGAAACTCCACCCATTTGAACTTTTTGTAGCCGCATATCCTGAAACCCATCCACAGGCATTATCTTCTGACGCTGATCTTGATAATTTACGGCGCAAGATCGATAAAGGAAGTCGACGCGCCATTACCCAGTTCTTTTTCGATAACGATATTTTTCTTCGCTTTCGCGATCAAGTTGCGAAAGCTGGGATCAAAGTGGATTTAATCCCGGGAGTCCTACCTGTCACCAATTACAATTCCTTACTCAGATTTGCAAGCGCTTGCGGCACAAACATCCCCAGCTCACTTGCTCGCTTATTTGAAGGGCTCGACGAGGATCCGGTTACCCGCCAATTAATCGCAGCACACGTTTCTGTAGATCAAGCAGAGGCGCTAGGCCGTGAAGGCGTGGAAGATTTTCATTTTTATACCCTAAACCGTGCGGACTTATCATTCGCCGTCTGTCACGCACTCGGTGTTAGAGGTTCCCAATGACTAGAGAAAAGAGAATTAAATGGCTCGAAACCAGCCTAAAGAGCCAAATTCTCATTCTCGACGGTGGAATGGGCACAATGATCCAAGGCGCAGGTCTTGGGGAAAGCGACTATCGCGGTGAGCGTTTCAAAGATTTTAACCAAGATCTCAAAGGGAACAACGACCTCCTAACTCTCACCCAACCAAAATTCATTGCATCAATTCACCGAGACTATATCGAAGCCGGTGCCACCATTATTGAAACCAATACATTTAATTCAAACTCACCGTCTATGGGCGACTACTCAATGGGGAACCTGGTAGCCGAGCTCAACCGAGAAGCCGCAAAACTAGCACGAAATGTAGCTGATACTTTTGAACGCCCAATCCTTGTCGCCGGCGTCCTTGGCCCGACCACCCGAACTTGTTCGATCAGTCCCGAGGTAAATGATCCTGGCGCCCGAAATATTACTTACGCTCAACTAGTTGAGACATATGCCGATGCTACGCGAGCCTTGTTGGAAGGTGGCGCAGATCTCATTTTAGTAGAAACAATTTTTGACACTTTAAATGCAAAAGCAGCGCTTTTTGCCATCGATGATATTGCCCGTGAAACGGGTATTCAAATTCGAATAATGATTTCAGGAACCATTACAGATGCGTCAGGCCGAACTCTTTCGGGTCAAACGACGGAGGCATTTTGGCATTCAGTTCGTCATGCAAAACCTCTCACCGTCGGCCTAAACTGTGCGCTAGGGCCCAAAGAATTGCGGCCTTTTTTATCGGATTTATCAAAGGCAGCTGATACTTATGTATCAGCGCATCCCAACGCTGGACTTCCCAATCAATTTGGTGAATACGATTTAGAGGCCGAGGAGATGGCATTGATCGTTGCTGAATATGCAGAAAGTGGTCTGGTCAACATTATAGGTGGCTGCTGTGGGACAACACCCGAGCACATTCGCCTAATCGCAAACAAAGTGGCTGAATTAACACCACGGGCGATCCCAAAGCTCGTACCACGCATGAGACTAAGTGGGCTTGAACCTTTTGTGGCAGACGAAACTACTGGGTTTGTGAATATTGGTGAACGAACAAATGTTACCGGCTCCGCTATGTTCAAACGTTTGATTTTGAATTCTCAATTTGATGAAGCTCTAACTGTTGCGCGCCAACAAGTCGAAAATGGGGCGCAAATCATCGACATCAATATGGACGAAGGCATGCTGGACTCCAAAGGTGCCATGGTAACGATTTTGAACTTAATTGCCTCAGAACCAGACATTTCTCGAGTGCCTGTGATGATCGACTCATCAAAATGGGACATTCTCGAAGCGGGCATGCAATGCGTCCAGGGTAAGGGAATTATTAACTCGATTTCCTTAAAAGAAGGTGAAGCAAACTTTTTAGAACAAGCTCGTAAAATCCGTCAATATGGATTTGCAGTAGTCGTCATGGCTTTTGATGAGGCTGGCCAAGCTGATACCCGTGCTCGCAAACTTGAAATCTGTAAAAAATCATATAAGTTACTGACCGAAGTAGTCAGTTTCCCCCCCGAAGACATTATCTTTGATCCCAACGTCTTTGCAGTCGCCACAGGAATCGAGGAGCACAACAATTATGCTCAAGATTTTATAGGTGCTTGTAGCGATATCACTGCACAATGTGCTCATAGCTATATCTCAGGAGGTATCTCCAATGTTTCTTTTTCTTTTCGAGGCAATGATACGGTCAGAGAAGCGATGCATTCGGCCTTTTTATTCCATGCGATTCGAGCCGGCCTCTCCATGGGTATTGTCAACGCTGGACAGTTAGCTATCTACGAAGACATTGATCCAGAACTCAAAATTCTTGTTGAAGATGTGATACTGAATCGCAACGGCGATGCAACTGAAAACCTTGTCGACGCAGCTCCAAGATTCAATCTCGGCAAAGAAGTTGTTGAAGATACTGTTGCAGAATGGAGAAACGGGTCCTGCCAGGAACGACTTTCCTATGCTTTGGTTAAAGGCATCGACAGCTACGTTGTGGAAGATACTGAAGAAGCTCGGCTGCAGGCAGACAGGCCCTTACGCGTTATTGAGGGGCCACTCATGGATGGAATGAATACAGTCGGAGATCTTTTCGGTGCGGGCAAAATGTTCCTGCCGCAAGTAGTAAAATCAGCGCGGGTCATGAAAAAAGCGGTTGCCCATCTGACTCCTTACATAGAAGCCGAAAAAGCAGCCTCAGGCGATACCAGTCAAGAACATGGTGTGATTATCATGGCTACCGTCAAAGGTGACGTTCACGACATCGGTAAAAATATTGTTGGTGTGGTTTTGCAATGCAATAACTTCAAGGTCATTGACCTCGGGGTAATGGTGCCAGCACAAACGATTCTGGATGCCGCTAAAGAGCATAACGCGGACATTATTGGCCTATCCGGACTAATCACGCCGTCATTGGATGAAATGGTCAACGTGGCTTCAGAAATGGAGCGCCAAGGCTTTACATGTCCACTATTAATCGGAGGGGCCACGACTTCACCAGCCCATACATCAGTAAAAATTGATCCGGCATACTCAGGACCTGTGCTTTACGTCAAAGATGCCAGTAGAGCTGTTGGCGTGGCATCAAAACTCTTGGGCGACTCCAGAGCTGACTTTTATGCTGAAATTGATCAAGACAATCATGCTAAGCGCAAAGCCCACGCGGGCCGCGCACCGAAAAAATTACTATCAATTACTAATGCAAACCAAAGACAAGCAAAGCTTAGGTTTGATTCAAATACCATTTTAACTCCAAAGCTTCTTGGCCGGCATGCATTAGTGGATTATCCATTAGATGCCTTAGTGCCAGCTATCGACTGGATGCCATTTTTTAATGCCTGGGAATTTTCAGGGAAGTTTCCGGACATATTAAATGACCCTAGAAAAGGGTCAGAAGCCCGCAATCTATTTAATGACGCTCAGGCTATGCTGAAGACGCTTATTGAAGAAAAATGGCTTCGTGCAAATGCAGTGATCGGTTGCTTCCCAGCGTACTCTGAGGGCAACACCATCGTCATTCTGAACCCCAACGACCCCAACCAAATTCTCGCGAAAACTCATTGGCTCAGGCAACAACGACCCATGCCCGATGGCAAGCCTCAACTGTGTCTCTCTGATTTCGTGGCGCCCAAGGAGTCGGGGCAAATCGACTACATTGGAGCCTTCGCGGTCACTACCGGCCACGGCATTGACTCCCATATTAAAGCTTTTGAAGACGCTCATGACGACTATCAGGCAATTTTATTAAAAGCACTGGCCGACCGATTTGCTGAAAGTTTTGCGGAGCATCTACATCAACGCGTCCGCACCGAATTTTGGGGCTATGCTCAAGATGAAACCCTGTCAAACGATGATTTAATTCGTGAAAAATATCGAGGGATTCGACCAGCGCCAGGATATCCAGCCTGCCCAGATCACCGCGAAAAACGAACACTTTGGGACCTCTTGGATGTAGAGGCAACGACAGGAATCTCACTGACAGAAAGTTTAGCGATGTGGCCTACCGCATCCGTTAGCGGATTCTATTTTGCACATCCTGATGCTCGCTATTTCACACTTGGGACCATTGGCCAAGACCAGCTCACAAGCTACAGTCAATTAAGAAGAGAGACCACTGAGGAGAATGCACGCTGGTTATCACCCATCCTTAGCTAGGTGAAATATTGCTTCCAAGAGACTAGTAGAGCTGGCCAGGTCTATGAAACGCCAATCTTTGGCCGAACATTTATTTACCATGCTCATTCTAAAAGTTACTCGATCACTTTTTCCTGGCAAAATCGATTAATAAAAATTTGAGTTAGGCAGGACGATTGATTCGCGCCGAAGCGGATAATTTGCGCGCACACAATCAAATATTTCCGAGCGCTTGTAGGCAGTAGATCCAAGCAGACTCATACGTAAATCCCCACAGATAGCAGCTAATGAACAATTAGAACGAACCCGTTCGCTCTCAGACCCCCCAGAGTTTACTTGACGTGCGATAGAGTCCAAAAATTCAGGACGATTCATAGATGGCAAGCTTTTCCCCATCAGCTTACAGAACTGTCTTAGAATCAACTCCGTACCTCTCAACTTACCTTCCACCGAGTGCCCTGCAATATGAGGAGTCACTCGCCATGCGCGCGCTAACAAATCATCCTCGATGAATGGCTCATTGGGGAAAACATCCAAAGCCACATCAAAATGTAACGACTGCAGAAGATCATCAACCAAAACGAGAGGGCCACGCGCAGCATTGATCAACAGGCTGCCTGACCTCAAGATTGCAAGTAATTCATGAGTTAAAAAATATTCAGTTCGATATGGCATCGCTCTGGTCAAAGGCACGTGGACAGACAATACGTCCGCCTGTCTAAGCAAAACATCCAATGGGACATGGTCGGAAAATTCACCGCGATCTGCCCTCGGAAGGTCAGAGCCAAGAACCGTAATGCCTAATTTTTTAGCTCGACTTATTAAACGACTTCCAACCTGACCTACACCCAAAACACCCAACGTAAGTGTCTCAATGTCTTTATGACGCCAATCGACCCAGTCAAAGAGTGTAGCCAAGACATAATCGGTGACAGCGAGTGCGTTGCACCCGGGTGCCGAAGCGATTCTGATACCCCGCTCGTTGAGTGCTTCAACTGGTAAATGATCCACTCCTATCGTTGCGGTGCCTACGAAACGCACCGTCTCTGGCAGAGCAGCCGCATCCAACCGAGTTGTGGACCGGATAAAAATTCCAACTGCCTGATCAAGTATTTCTTCGGGAATAGTGCGCCCGCAATACGAGCGAATCTCGTAATCATTCGGCGCCAATTCGGCTAAACCAAGTAAGCTTGCGTCAGCAACAATTACAGACATTGAAGTTTCCTCTCATCGAATTGCACCATTGTCGCTTATACTACGAAGGACGAACAAACAACGATTCTTATGCTGACATTCGATCCACACTTAATTTCAGTGTTGCCTAAACCAGGTCGCGCTGCACAACGTATCACCGAAGCGCCGGAGGCGGCAACGCCCCTATTAATCAGTGATCTTGCAGCACAAGCCGACGCGCTTGTCCTCGTGCTGGTAGAAAGTTCGCACGATGCACAAAGCTTGGTGGATTCCCTTCATTGTTATCTCGGCCAACAGCATATTAGCGATGGTAATGGCGAGCCCGTGGGCCAGTCTGAACTACCTATTTTGCACCTTCCTGACTGGGAAACTCTGCCGTATGACAGCTTTTCACCCCATGAGGACATTATCTCAGAACGGCTCAAAGCACTCAGTCAATTAAACACATTGACGCGCGGGATCCTGATTCTTCCAATACAAACACTTGCGCACAGACTACCCCCTAAAACACATTTGGATGGACAGAGCTTCTCGCTCAAAACTGGAGATCGATTTGATTTAATTACCGAGCGGCGCCGACTCGAAGCCTCAGGCTACCACGCAGTCGAATCAGTTAGGGGACACGGCGAATTCACCGTCCGTGGATCAATTCTAGATGTCTTTCCAATGGGGTCCCACCATCCATTGCGAGTAGAACTCTTTGATAATGAAATTGAAAGTTTGCGATCTTTTGATCCCGATACGCAACGCACCTTAATCAAAGTTGACTCAGTAACACTTTTGCCCGCCCGTGAAATCCCGTTAACCGAGACAGGAATTACAATATTCAGACAGCACTGGCACGAAACATTTGAGGGCAATCCCAGAGATTGTTCCATATATCAAGACGTGTCCTCAGGACTCGCCCCGCCAGGCATTGAATACTATGCACCTTTATTTTTTCGCAGCATGTCAACACTGTTTGATTACCTGCCCGAAGAAATAATCACCGTGAGTGTCGGCAAAGTTCATGCGGCCTTAGAGCAATTTTGGACTGATGTCTCGGCAAGATATGAAAGCCTAAGACACGACTTGAGAAAACCAATCTTGGCACCAGAGCTGCTATTTTTGCGGACCGAAGAGCTCTTCAAATTATTAAAGCCGTTGGCTAGTTTGGAAATTCAACCAACCCTCATTTCACACCCAAGACTTAGGGTCTTGCCCGAGGTTTTCTTTGACATTAGAGCAACAGATCCAGCAAAAAATATTCGAGCACTAATCGAGCAAGGCTTAAGCCTTCTCTTTGTAGCCGAATCGGCTGGCCGTCGCGAAGCACTTCTAGAGTTGCTCGCAAAACACGGCCTGCGTCCCAAATCTATCGATCAGCTTGCCGACTTTAATCCGGCCTCTGAAGGGGTGGCGATCACGCTCGGGCTTCTCGACCATGGAATCTTAATTGATCAAATCGCAATCATCCCTGAAAGCAGTATATTTGGTCGTCGTGTGCACAAAAGACGAAGGCGGCGTCAGCATGAAATTGCTACTGATCTGATTGTTCGAGATTTGTCCGAACTCAAAATCAATGATCCCATCGTACACATCGATCATGGCGTCGGTCATTACCGAGGCCTCGAAACCATCAATATGGGTAATGACATTAACGAGTTCGTAGCGGTTGAATATCAAGGTGGAGCCAAGCTATTTATTCCAGTTACAAATCTAGGAGTTTTAAGTCGTTACGCGGGCGGTGATCTAGAGGCAGTAAGAGTTCATAAACTGGGGACCGATCGATGGAGTAAAGCCAAGCAAAAAGCTGCAGAAGAAATTCGTGATAAAGCGGCTGAACTGTTGGATATTTATGCGAAAAGAGCAGCCAAAGAGGGGCATGCTCATCAAATTGATGATGATCAATGTGAGCGCTTTGCCGAGGGATTTCCATTTGAACTAACGCCAGATCAAGAAACGTCAATTGATGCTGCGATCACAGATTTGCGGGCGCCACGCCCAATGGATCGACTGATTTGCGGTGATGTTGGCTTTGGTAAAACCGAGGTGGCGATGCGTGCAGCCTTTGCGGCAGTCAGTAGTGGCAAACAAGTATGTGTATTGGTACCGACAACGCTCCTAGCACAGCAACACTTTGAGAGCTTCCGCGACCGCTTCGCGGACTGGCCTGTGACCATTGAAGTACTAAGCCGCTTCAAATCGAGAATCGAGACCAAAGAGATCGTTGAAAGAAGCAACAAAGGTGGAATAGATATTATTGTCGGCACCCACAAACTTCTTTCAAGTGACCTCAAACTACCTAATCTTGGACTCTTAATTATTGATGAAGAACACCGATTTGGTGTTGCTCAAAAGGAAAAGCTGAAAAAATATCGGGCAAATATTGATATTCTCACGTTAACAGCTACTCCTATCCCACGGACTCTAAATTTATCCATGGCAGGTATTCGTGATTTATCGATAATCGCGACCCCACCAGCCCGAAGACTTCCGGTAAAAACTTTCATCAAGCAAAAGGATGATGCTCTTCTTAAAGAAGCCATGTTGCGTGAACTACTCCGTGGTGGGCAAGTCTATTATTTGCATAATGAAGTCAGATCAATCGAACGTACGGCAGACGATGTGCGAAGACTGGTGCCTGAGGCCCGTGTCACGGTTGCACATGGACAAATGCGGGAGCGAGAACTCGAAGATGTCATGAGCGACTTCTATCACAAGCGCCATAATGTCTTGGTATGCTCCACCATCATCGAGACGGGGATAGATATTCCATCTGCCAACACAATTCTCATTGAACGAGCCGATCAGTTTGGCTTAGCGCAGTTACATCAATTAAGAGGACGCGTTGGCAGATCCCATCATCAGGCCTATGCTTACCTCTTAACGCCAGATCCTCGCGCGATGACTTCGGACGCACTGAAACGTTTAGAAGCGATTGAAGCCGCAAGCGATTTGGGTGCTGGATTTCAACTCGCAACACATGACCTCGAAATCCGTGGTGCTGGTGAACTGCTGGGTGAAGATCAATCCGGAAACATGCAAACGATTGGCTTTTCACTATATACAGAAATGCTTAATGAAGCAGTCACAGCAATTCGAGAGGGGCGAATACCCGATTTTGACCAAACGGAATCCATACATGCTGAAGTAGACCTCAAAATCCCAGCCTTGATCCCGCCAAATTATTTAAATGATGTACCTATCCGCCTCGAGCTTTATAAGCGGATTAGCACTGCGGAAGATTCAGAATCCTTATCTGAGATCGAAATAGAAATGATTGATCGATTCGGCTTATTGCCGCCCCAAGCAAAAAATCTCTTTCATCAGGCCCTGGTCCGAATACAAGCTGAATCTCTTGGCATCAAACAAATCACTATGGGCCCTCAGTCAGGCCGAATTGAGTTCCGCGAAAAAACTAAAGTTGATCCTATGAAGCTCATCCGTCTGGTACAGTCCAAGCCAAATGAATATAAACTCGACGGTGCAACCGCCATTAAGGTAATTCGGTCTTCTGTCAGCACGGCTCAGAGACTTAGCTTGATTGGGGACATTTTACATTTACTAGGAGGAGAATCCGCCGCATGATGACACGGTCTCTTTGGATCAGCATATTAATGCTTTCCGCAGCAATCACCCAAGCGGACACCCGACCCTACGCGCTAGAAGTGCTGGTCTTTTCACGGGCGGAGCCGGTGCATACTATTACCGAAGCTTTTCCTCCAGAAGAACCCGTTGCTCCAGAAAGCTTTGATCTGCTATTTGCGCTGGATTCAGGTTATAAAAATTTGAGGCCAGTGCCGGTCTATAGCCACGCTCTTAACAACGCGGCTACCCAGATTCTTTCCCAGACGGGAAGTCGAGTCCTATTTCACAAACGCTGGATTCACCCATTAACAAAGAATCAGAATAACAACCCCTGGTTTCAAATCAACGGAACTGGGCGGTTAGGCGAAACTCTCCGTGGCTATCTTAGATGGTCAATCGATCGATACATTGAGCTCGATGTGGATCTTAGACTGACCAGACGTGACGTGCGTATGAGCGAGAGTGGAGAGCTTTTACCGGAAGTCTATCAAATACGAGAATTTCGAAAAATGTCTTCAAAAGACATTCATTATCTCGACCATCCAGCATTTGGAGTGCTTATCGCCGCTGAGCCGATTGTATTAACTGATCAGATTCAAGATGCAGAGTCTGCGTTGGAAACGCCACCTCAGCCCCTAAATTAGTAATGAGCTCATAAATTTTTAACAGCACATCCTGCTTAACCTGATGGTATTCGGTCCAAACAGTAGTCTTCGTGAAGCAATAAACGAAAAAATCGAGAGAACTCGGTCCAAATAAATTAAAATTCACCATCAAAGTCTGATCGCAATCAATATCTGGATGCTGTCTAAGCATCGACTCCACTTGACTTACAATCGCTCTAACATGCGATGCATCATCATATCGAACGCCAATCGTCTCATAAATACGCCGATGCGACATACGTGATGGGTTCTCAACAGCGACAGATAGAAAGGTGGCATTAGGCACGTAGAGTGGCCGTTTATCGAAAGTCCGGATTGTGGTTAGCCGCCAACCCAACGACTCAACGGTTCCTTCAATATTTCGATCTGGCGATCGAATCCAGTCACCCACACCAAAAGGTCGATCAAGAAAAATCATTAACCCACCAAAAAAGTTGGACAGCAAATCCTTAGCTGCAAAACCAACCGCAATACCGCCTAAACCACCAAAAGCTAGCACACCGGAAACGGAGAACCCGAGCGTTTGCAGAACAATCAAACTACTGGTTATGAGCACTGTAATTCGAATTAAACGACCAATCGCTTCAATGGTCGTTTTATCAAGATCATCTGGTCCCGTGTCCCGCATCATACGACGTTGAACGCGGTCTATAAAACGAATAAATCCCCATGTCAGGGTCGCCACCACGAAGGCTGATCTTAGTGGTGAAAACAAGGCCTCAATATCCAATCCAACCGAGGCCCGCTCGAGGGCAAAGCTGAGTCCTACTACCCATACTAGGGCACGTGCAGGACCCTGCAACGAAGCAAAAAAGGTGTCATCCCATTTAGAACTAGTCTTCTCCGCACGAGCTTTTAGTGTCATTACAAACCGCCTGACGAAGTAAGCGCCAAAAACAGTAAGCAACACAATAACAAAAAGCTCCACACCACGAAGAACGGCCAATGGAGATACACCCAATCCCGTCAATGGGGATTCCAACAAAGACAATACTGTCTCAATTAATAGTTCAAGCATTTCAGGATTCCAAAATCAAAACGGGGCAACCGTGGCAAACATAGTCTGCGAACTCAATCAAATCGTCAGGACGCATGCGAATACAGCCATGGGATTTTGGCACATTCATCGGTTCCGTCCGTGGCGTTCCATGAATGTATATAAACCGTCGCTGCGAATCTACCGAACCTCCGCGGTTAAAGCCCAACTCATTTCCACACAACCACAAAATTCGTCCCAAAATCCAATCGCGTTCTGGTGAGGCCAAGTGCAGGCTGGAGTTCCATAATTCACCTGTGGGACGCCGACCAACAAAAACCGTCTTGGCGCTCATACCTCGCCCAATTACCGCCCGAACTCGATGCAAACCCCGTGGCGTACATCCACTTCCTTCGCGCTCACCAGCTCCCTTTAGCCCAGTTGAACAGGGATAATCAATACTTTCTCGACCCGCACTTACCCGACATATTTGTTTTTTGAGATTGATCTCAATTGCATCGATCACCATAGTTCAGATTCTAACACCCCATAATGCTAAAAATGGATGAAATACCTATGAAAGTAATGACAATCTCTACCTTTGGTGGTCCCGAAGTATTTTTTGCCCAAAACATGCCTGAACCAATAGCCGCAAAAGGCCAGGTTGTTATAGAAGTCAAAGCCTCAAGCGTTAACCCGATCGATTTAAAAATCAGAGCGGGAATGGTTCCATTAGCCACTCAGGAATTCCCGGCTGTATTACATGGTGATGTGTCTGGAATTGTGAGCGAGATTGGGCCAGGTGTTGATCACTTAAAAGTAGGCGACGAGGTTTGGGGATGCGCTGGCGGCTTTCTTGGACTCCCCTCTGGAGCCTTGGCCGAAAAAATGCTCACCGATGCACAACTAATCACGTTGAAGCCTAAGAATCTAAGTTTTGCTGAGGCTGCAGCATTACCCCTAGTGTCATTGACTAGCTGGTTTGCTTTAGCCGACCGCGCCCAGATAACTGCGGGTCAAAAAGTGCTCATACATGCCGGCGCTGGTGGCGTTGGCCACGTGGCTATTCAAATAGCTAAACACCTTGGTGCTGACGTGTACACAACCATCAGTAGCGACGAAAAAGCCCATCACGCCAAAAATATGGGCGCTAATCAAACAATTAATTACCAGAAGCACTCGGTTGAGGACTATGTGAATAAATATGCCGAGGGAAGGGGTTTCGATGTAGTGTTCGACACTGTCGGCGGTACAAATCTTGACGCCAGCTTTTTGGCAGCACGCCCAGGAGGCACAGTAGTTAACATCGCCGCCCGCTCAACTCATGATTTAAGCCCTATGCATGCGCGAACACTAACCCTTCACGTAGTCTTTTTAGTTGCTCAGCTGGCTAATCCCGCCAATCGTTACACCATCCGGCCTCGCCTCGAAAAACTTTGCGAACTCGTTGAAAACGGAGAGCTTAAGCCTCTTATCGATGAACAGTCTTATAAGTTTGAAAAGGTTGCCGATGCCCATGCTTACTTAGAATCAGGGAAAGCTATCGGAAAAGTCGTCATCACCCGCTAATCGCGTGATCGACTAATTCGATCCAATGCCGAACAGGGGTGTGAACCCCTGTCGATAAGTGTAACTGGCAGCCCACATTTCCACTGACGATCACGTCAGCACCAGTCGCCTCCAAAGCGGCTATTTTATTTTTTAATAGCTGCTTACTCAGCCCCGGCTGCAAGATAGAATACGTTCCTGCTGAGCCGCAACACAGATGAGAATCAACAATTGGCTTAAGCTCAAACCCAAGCTCTCTCAAGAGCTTTTCAGGTGTGCCACTGAGCTTTTGCCCGTGCTGCAGGGTACAGGGAGAATGAAATGCTAAAGTTTCCGTGGTACGACACTTAAGTTGGTTCAAATTTTCCTCGGCAAGGACCTCTGAAATATCCTTACAAAGACTGGAAACCTTTTTTGCTTTGTCCCTATAATCTAGATCAGATACAAGCAAATTCCCGTATTCTTTGACCATAACACCACAACCAGATGCTGTGATAACAATCGCCTCGGCTCCAGCCTCGATTAATGGCCACCAACTGTCGATATTGTGCTTCATGGCCTGGAGACCACGCTCGTGATCACTCAAGTGATGAGCAACCGCACCACAACACCCACCTTTCTTAGAACTCTCCAGTCGTATACCCAGTCGATCCAATACTCGAGCCGCAGCAGCATTAACGTTCGGCGTTGCCGAAGGTTGTGCGCAGGCCTCTAAAACAATCATCATGCGAGCATGAGCATTCTTCGGCCAATGACTGCGGCGAGCCCGTGGAGGCACTTTACGACTAATAAATGCTGGCAAAATTGGCCGTAATATCTGACCAATCGCCAGAAGTAGACTAAACAAACGACGATTAGGAATGACATGGATTAAGAGCTTCCTAATCAAGATCTGCGAAGGACTCCTTCCAATCTCATCTTCGATCAGTTTGCGGCCAATATCTGCCAATCTCCCATAATCAACGCCTGACGGACATGTGGTCTCACATGATCGACAAGTCAAACAGCGATCAATGTGAGTTTGTACTTTTCGGGTCGGCGCATTGCCCTCCAAGACTCCTTTAATTTGGTAAATACGCCCCCGAGGGCCATCCAGTTCATCACCTAGCAATTGATACGTCGGACATGTAGCATTGCAAAATCCACAATGCACACACTTTCGCAAAATCGCCTCGGCTTCCCGTCCAACATCCGTATTCGCGAATCGTTCAACAATATTAGTTTGCATCAGGACGCCTCCTCTAAAAATCGGCCACGATTTATTAAACCAAAAGGGTCGAGAGCCTTTTTCACACGATGACTAAGCTGCATTACCAGCGGTTTAAGTGGTTGCATTCCTGTCCCTTCAACCCGCTCACCAGAAAAACAAGTTGCATGTCCACCGAGAGATTCTGCTAGCTCAAAGAGCGAATAATCAAAGGGCGCTGCATGCACCCAGCGCTGCGCGCCGGCCCAATCAAGAATTTCAAACGGAATCGAATTAACTGGCGTAGTTGGGGGTAAAGATAAACGCCACAACCATTCTTGATCTTGCTTGAAAGAGGGGTGCATATGGTGGCAAATACTGTTCCAGAATCTTTTTTGGTTGGCCAAAGTCTCGCCTCCAAGCGCTTTTGCAGCGGCATCAACGCCTCGACCAGTTCCTGACAGACGAACATACAACATATCATTGACCCAGGTAATTGCTGATACCGGGTATGGATGCCGTCCAATACGAATCATCTCGGATAGCGCCCTGGCATTTGAATAAGTGAACATTTGGGTTCGCTCTTGCTCGGGCAATGGCAAAACCTTGACCGAAATCTCAGTCAGTATTCCCAGTGTTCCAAAAGCGCCTACCGACAGCCGGGAAAGATCGTATCCAGCAACATTCTTCATGACCTCGCCTCCGAACCTAAGGTGCTGTCCCAATCCATTGATCAATCGCAAACCAAGAATAGCGTCACGGGCACTGCCAAGGTGAATTCGTCGTGGGCCAGATAGTCCTGACGCCATAGCACCTCCCAATGTCGAATCTTCACCAAACATAGGTGGTTCAAAGGGTAGCATCTGACCCGATTTGGCAAGCAATGTATTGATCTCAGACAAAGCCGTCCCTGCCTTAGCGGTTAATACAAGCTCCGTAGGCTCGTAATTCACTATGCCCGCGTGCTCTCTCATCGAAAGCGGCTCATCTGTTAAAGCTCCACCAAGGAACCCCTTGGTGTTGCTGCCAATTACAGATATTGGCTGCTTATTTTTTAAGCGAGCTGCTAGCATGTCAATTAGATCACTCATCAGAAACGCTCCAATTCCGGATGCGGCATTTGGCCCTTATGGATATGCATCTTCCCAAATTCAGCACATCGGTTAAGCGTTGGTACCGCCTTTCCCGGATTCAGAATTCCGGTTGGATCGAATGCCGCTTTCAGCTCATGAAATTGCGTCAGTTCATCAGAAGAAAATTGGACACACATCTCATTAATTTTTTCAATTCCAACACCGTGCTCCCCAGTAATGGTGCCGCCAACCTCCACACATAACTCTAGAATTTCGGCGCCGAAAGCTTCGGCACGAGTCAATTCCTCTGGATCATTAGCATCAAACAGGATCAACGGATGTAAATTACCATCACCAGCATGAAACACATTGGCACAACGGAGAGCATAACGCTTGGACATCTCTCGCATACGAGTCAACACCAATGAAAGATGCTTTCTTGGAATAGTCCCATCCATACAATAGTAATCTGGAGAAATTCGCCCGACGGCTGGAAAAGCACTTTTGCGGCCCTTCCAAAATAGTATCCGCTCAGCCTCATCCTTTGCCACACGCAACATAGTGGCGCCGGAATCTTTTAAAATCCGCTCGACCTTCAGCAACTCTTCGGCCACCTCATCTCGGGTGCCATCAACTTCGCACAAAAGCATCGCTTCAGCATCCAACGGATACCCAGCTTTAACAAAATCCTCGACGGCAGCAACTGCCGGTCCGTCCATCATTTCTAAACCCGCGGGTATAATTCCTTCAGCAATAATTCGACCGACTGAATCACCAGCTTTAGTCACGTCATCAAAAGCCGCCATTACGACCCGCATTTCTTCAGGCTTAGGCAATAATTTTACGGTAGCTTCCAACACGATACCTAAAAGACCTTCGCTTCCAATGGTGACTGCCAATAAATCGTAACCCGGCGAATCTAGTGCGTCCGACCCTACGGTGACGATTGAACCATCAGCTAGCGCCAGGGTCACAGAAAGGACATTGTGCACTGTCAATCCATACTTCAAACAATGGACGCCACCTGAGTTTTCCGCAATATTCCCCCCAATCGAACAGGCAATCTGGGACGACGGGTCTGGCGCGTAATACAAACCAAGTTCACTGACCGCCTCAGAAATCGCAAGGTTACGCACACCAGGTTCTACACGTGCAGTGCGAGCATCGCCGTCGACTGCTAAAATCCGATTGAATTTAGCCATCACCAATAACACGCCCTCGGCATGCGGCAACGCACCACCAGAAAGACCTGTTCCAGCACCTCGCGCCACCACAGGAACACCATTTTCCCGGCAAACCTTCAAAACATAGCAAACTTCTTCACGAGTCTCTGGCAACACCACCACTTTGGGCCGTGCTTTAAACATTGTAAGCCCGTCACACTCGTAAGGCGCAGTCTCATGAGAACTATGCAGCACTCTATTCGACGACATGCCGCCGGCAAGCGCCGCGACGAGAATCTCTGTTTTCATCACTAATCCGATTAATTGAAATTTGACAAATAAATATTTAAAAAAACGAGATAAACAATATCATACAGAACTTCGCAATCATTAAATAATTGGTCAGACCAATTAGCTAAACAATGACTATCGCAATAGGACTCCATTGATACAAAAAAAATCATAAATCTTCTAATTTAAGCAAAATCTCAGGCCCTACGAAGGAGTAAATAGGCATAAACATCAATGCCATTTAAATCATCAGTAGATTAAATTGGTCAAACCAATAAGACGATATTTTTTTGTAGATACGCATAAAGACAAAAAAGATTACTCTCGTTGTAGCAGAACCCTTCAGATCTGAGGAAAATGGAGAAAATGTGATCTGCAATAAACAATGGTGCCCGCGCGCATGCCGAAACTTGGAAAGACGATCTAAGTATAATCTAAAACGCTACTCTCAAGAGTTACCGACCGCCGCCATCAAAAAAACCACATATTTCACCCTGCAAGTGTGGCGTGGCAAAATTCCGTTCCAACTGACAGAAATTTTGGTGACCTTTCTAGCCACATCAACGCAAGAAATCAGATCTTGCATTGAGAAATCAGCTAGCCGGAAAGGCTCTATACTCTTCTAGCCCAAACGGCTTAAATTAATTGAAAACTCTCATTCTTTAGGTGCCGACTCCGAAGCTTCGCCTGGCTCGTCAGCATTAACGACCGGACTAGCTAAAAGTCGTTCGCGCAAAATCTTCTCAATCTCATCAGAGATTGCACGATTTTCATCCAAGAACTGCGCAGCATTGGCTTTTCCTTGACCAACTCGTTGCCCGTTGTACGAATACCAAGCCCCTGACTTTTCAACCAATCCTTCCTGAACCCCGAGATCAATAATCTCACCCATGTGATATATTCCTTTACCATAAATCACCTGAAATTCAGCTTGTCGAAACGGTGGCGCAACCTTATTTTTTACTACCTTCACGCGCGTCTCATTACCTATAACTTCGTCGCCTTGCTTCACCGCACCGATTCTCCGGATATCAAGACGCACAGACGCATAGAACTTGAGAGCATTTCCCCCAGAAGTAGTCTCGGGATTACCGAACATCACGCCTATTTTCATCCTAATTTGGTTAATAAAAATCACAAGACAATTAGAACGCTTGATATTTCCCGTGATTTTTCGCAAAGCCTGACTCATCAGTCGAGCTTGGAGGCCAACGTGTGTATCGCCCATATCTCCTTCAATTTCTGCTCGTGGCGTTAACGCAGCCACGGAATCGATTACGAGAATATCAACACTGCCCGACCGGACCAACATATCGGCAATTTCAAGAGCCTGCTCCCCTGTATCCGGCTGCGAGACAAGTAAATCGTCAACATTTACACCAAGTTTTCCAGCGTAAATCGGATCCAATGCATGCTCTGCATCAATAAAGGCAGCTGTGCCGCCGGCCTTTTGACATTCGGCAATCGTTTGCAATGTCAGGGTCGTTTTGCCTGATGACTCAGGACCATAAACTTCGACGATGCGTCCTTTAGGTAGACCGCCAATTCCAAGCGCAATATCGAGACCCAATGAACCCGTGGAAATCGCTGGGATCGCTTCGCGTGGCGTATCTCCCATTCGCATGACTGCGCCTTTACCAAACTGGCGTTCAATTTGACTTAAGGCGGCATCGAGCGCTTTACGGCGGTTGTTGTCCATCTATCTACCCTTTTCTCGGAAGTGAAATACAGTCCATAGAGTAACGAGGATCGATAACACTGTCAGTAGAAAAATACTGAAAATATTGTCAGTCTTTTAGGGATGTGGCATCAGTCGCTGATTGACCCATGGAATAGTGATTTTTCGTTGATCTCTCAAACTTTCTCGATCCATGGAATCAACAAGATCTGTGATTAACGCAGGATTACGCGGCAGCCTTGGAATCAAAAACTTCAGTACCTCAGGGCTTAAATCCAACTCATGCTCTTGGACCTGGCAGTTAAAAAGCTCAACCAACAAGAAGTCATTCAAACCGATCATGGACAACACCATCCCAGAAACTGCGCGACTCGCTAAATCGGGCAATGCAAACAACCCGTCCAGTCGCGGTGATGCGCAAGCGATAATTAAGGAGCAAGCTTCTTTTTGTTTCCACCAAGAGAATAAAAATTCTTCGATTACGGGGTCTCCAAGCCACGCGTCAAAGCCATCGAGTACGACAGCTTGATTGACTCCAACGCTCTCTAAAAACGAATTGACCCTACTTTTCGGGATTTCTCGACAATTATAATAACTCATTCCAAATTCGGCGCTAATCCGCGTGGCCAAATGTGTTTTTCCAACGCCCTTAGCCCCATGCACCCAGACTGTTTCACCGGATCCGTCGATAGCACGAGCACATTCCGATCGAATCAAACGATGCTCTTCTGTTTCTATCCAGCAACGATTCGCATGAGCTGACCTCGTCGCGAGACGCAGTATTTCCTGAATAGGGCGATCCTTTGTCAACGCAGTGCATAGACCAAAGGTGAAACAAATTGGACAGCACCAAATCCTGAGACTAGGCCGTCAAGTTCCTTCATGGACAGTTCTGTTTCCAACACAATGTTTGCTAATTCTGGATACATCGAGATTTCAGAAATCTTAACCTGAGCCGGGTCTATTTCGAGATAATCCAAGAAGGCCATCAAAACCAATACCTCATCGTAATCGATCGAGAGGAGTTTGGTCTCCGGCAAAGTTACCTTGGCGGTTTGCTCCAAAAAGGATTCAACAAGAAGCTCCGGCTCCGGCACTGACTCCGGCACTGACTCCGGCACTGACTCCGGCACTGACTCCGGCACTGACTCCGGCACTGACTCCAAAGACAACGATTTCGCATACTGAAGCAAAATAGACATTAAACCTTCAGCTCGAGTCTTAGCGTCCGCACCAGACACTTCGCCCGAGGTGAAATTCTGGCCCACTCCGTATATCCAAAAACGCAAAGACTGCTGATCCGGTCGATCACCGAGAACTAAGACATGATCAACTTTATAGCGGGCTGAAGCCTGCAACACCGCACCAGAAAATTCACCCCAAATTTCCGCTGGAGAAAGCGCGAGCGTATCGTCGAGATCCATTAATGGACGATTCAAAGGTAAAGCGTACCTCGCTGCGCCTGAAAAAAGTGCATCGATAAGCGAATTCAGTTCATTACCGACCATCACACGATCGAGACCACGCTCTTCAGTGGCCCACACAAGAAATTGTGGCCGCTTGCCACTCCAAATATCAATACCCGCTGTTTCCAATCGACTCTTCAGTCCGTCAATATCGACATCCACCAAAAAAAAACCGCCATCAAACCCATATGAATTGACCAAAGCTTCAGGAAGACTAAATAAATCCGTAGTATTTGCCGTTAAATCAGCTGCGGGCATCCCAGTAAGCTGCTCCGCCGCGCCCACAACAACTTCCTCTAAAGTCGTTTCAACAGCAAATGACTCCGGATTATCTACCAGAATACGATATTCCGCCGCACCGCACTGGAAGGCTATTAAAAACACCGAGGTTGCAATAAATCGCAAAGCCATAAAGGTCCTCTATTGGTTCTATAAAGAACTCAAATGATACACTCCTCTAGTAATTAACACAGGAAGCTATCGAGTCAATGACACGAGAACATCAAAAAGGTCTTTCATACCGCGATGCTGGTGTCGATATCGACGCAGGAAACAGCCTTGTAGAACGCATCAAACCTCACGCTAGGCGAACTGCCCGCAAAGAATCTTTGGGGGGCCTTGGCGGTTTCGGGGCGCTCTTTAAAATTCCAGAGGGGTACAAAAACCCTATCCTGGTGTCAGGCACTGATGGCGTCGGCACCAAACTAAAGCTTGCCATCGATTACAACCGACATCAGCACATTGGACAGGATTTGGTCGCGATGTGCGTTAATGACTTGATTGTTGCGAATGCTGAACCTTTATTTTTTCTAGACTACTACGCTACAGGCGTACTCGATGTCGATGTCGCAGCCACCGTCATTAAGTCCATTGCTGATGGTTGCTTAATAGCCAAATGTGCATTGGCCGGCGGTGAGACCGCAGAAATGCCTGGCATGTATCAGGCCGGCGACTATGACTTAGCTGGTTTCTGTGTAGGCATAGCTGAAGAAAGCCTAATCATTGATGGTTCTAAAGTAGCAGAAAACGATGTACTACTAGCACTGCCGTCTTCGGGGCCACACAGCAACGGATACTCGCTAATTCGAAAGATTTTTGAACACGCAGGAGTGAATCCTGAAATAGCACTTTTGTCCGATAACACCTCACTAATCGACACTGTTATGGAGCCGACTCGAATTTATGTAAATTCAGTACGCCACGCAATGGCAACTGGACTAGTATCTGGCGCCGTTCACCTCACCGGGGGCGGCTTTCAAGAAAACCTCCCCCGCTCTTTCGACAGGAACTTAGCAGCGCACATTGACCTAGATACGTGGGAGCGTCCAGAGATCTTCAAATGGCTCGAACACCACGGCGACGTAGGGGCCGAAGAAATGCTCAGGACCTTTAACTGCGGGCTTGGATTTATCCTGATCTGCCCTAAGGCCGACGCAAATTTAGTAATGCAAACCCTTTCAGATTTCGGAGAAAGCCCAATTATTATTGGTCAAATAATCGAAAATAAAAATGCATCAGTAACCTTTTCTGGAGCATTTTCTTGATGCGTATAGTTTGTCTGATTTCAGGCGGCGGATCGAACCTTCAAGCATTAATTGATTGGCAAAAAAAAGGCCTTCTTGGTAACGCTAAACTTGTCGCTGTAGCCTCAAATGTTGCCGATGCCAAAGGGCTCAGACGGGCAAAAAAAGCCGGAATACCATCGGTAGTTCAATCGCATAATAATTACCCCGACCGCAAGTCCTTTGGCCTCATGCTAGCCAATGCCATTGATATCTATGAACCGGATTTATTAGCTCTGGCCGGATTTATGCGGATTTTATCACCTGATTTTATTAGCGCTTATTCGGGACGACTCATCAATATTCATCCATCCTTGCTGCCCAAATATAAAGGGCTCAATACGCATGCCAGGGCGTTAGAGGCCGGAGACAGCGAAGCCGGCGCTACAGTACACTGGGTCACCGAAGAACTTGACGGCGGGGAGATCATTCGGCAAAGCAAGGTCCCTATCATAGCCGGCGATACAGAAAAAACACTCAAGGCCAGAGTATTGAAAGCAGAACACTCGCTGTATCCTTCGGTCATTCGCGACTTATCTCTAGGCGAGGTAAAACAATGCACCAATTGATCCCACTCGCACTCACAATATTTAGTGCAATGGCCCTAGGACAAACATATGAAGCACAATATGACATGACCTGGAATGTTGGCGTCCGTCTCGAGGCGAAAGCAACTGAAACACTCAAAAAAACCGGCGATCTCTATGAGATAGTGTTGCATGCAGATGCTAGTATCGGATCGGTCACTGAGGCCAGTAACTTACTTTACAGCCCAAAGATGGGTTGGAAGCCACTGGACTACAGCTACACGCAGAACTTACTCGGCCGGACAACTGGTCGCCATTTTCGTTTCAATTGGAACAAAGATATCGTTAGCCGTATGCATGAGTCAGAACAGACCCACTCGCCTATTTTAGACGGAACTTTTGACCCACTTGGATTTCGCTTACAGCTTGCCCACTTGTTAAAAAGCGGCCAGCCCCTTCCTCAAAAAATCACAATAATTGATGGAGATGATTTCAAAACCTGGGAAATCGCGGTTCGCGGGAGTGATCTATTGGAAACTCCCATGGGCGCCCTAAAAACAAAAAAATATAGCCTAATCGACAGCAATTTTGACTCTTATGGCTCTTTTTACTTCTGGCTAGCTCCCTCACTGGATTACCAACTTGTCAGACTTGAGAAAAAAGATAACAAGCGACTGTTAACCCTAACACTTACCGCTTTTCAGCCATCAAATAATCCCTGACACAAGGGCCTTATGAACTCGACAAGGTTACACACGTCAATTCATGAAATTGACCAAAAGACTTGGGATAGTTTAAATCCAAATGCTTACCCTGGATTATTGCATGGATTTTTATCAGCGCTCGAAGATTCAAACAGCGTGGGGGAAGGAACTGGCTGGAATCCACTCTATGTCACAGCCAACGATTCGAATGGGCTAGCAGCGGCCATGGCTTGCTTTATCAAATCCGATTCCTACGGTGAGTATGTATTTGACTGGGCTTGGGCGGATGCCTACCAAAAACACGGGCTCTCATATTATCCAAAATGTATAACAGCTATCCCATTCACGCCAGCGACGGGGCCAAGGGTACTGTACCGCCCCGAGGTTAACCCTGAAGCAATGACTAGATCATTGTTCGAATGTGTTTTTAATGAACTTTCAGAAAAAATCTCAAGTTGGCATATCTTGTTTCCGGATTCAAAAACCGAATCACTCATCCTAAAAAATGGCCAATGGGTTGAGCGACACGGCGTGCAGTTCCATTGGCTTAATAAAGACTTTCGGAATTTTGAAGATCACTTGGCACTGTTTAACTCGAAAAGACGAAAAGAAGCCAAGCGCGAAAGACGGCGCGTTAAAGAGCAAGGGATTACTTTTGAGCTTTTAAAAGGATCAGAGCTCGATAACACTGCAATCGAAACAGTCTTTCAGTGCTACCAGAGGACATATACGTTGCGAGGGCGCCGCGGTTATCTTACGCAATCATTTTTCGAGCTAGCTCGGGATAGGATCCCTAATTCCATTCGGGTGGCATTTGCCAAGCAACATGGCCAGAGAATTGCTATGTCACTTTGCTTAGTCGATCGCACTACCCTTTATGGTAGATATTGGGGTGCATTAGTTAATGCTGACTGCCTCCACTTTGAGACCTGTTTTCATCAATGGATTGAGTATGCAATTGCAGAAGGCATTGAGCGCTTTGATCCAGGCGCGCAAGGCGAGCACAAAATTGCGCGAGGGTTTCATCCTGTTAAAACAAAAAGTTTACACTGGATCGCAAACCCAGAATTCTACAATGCTATCAGCGACTTCGTAGCGCGCGAACGCCAACATATTCAACTTTATTTTCAAGACTGCGATGAGCATACTCCATTCAAAAAACTTGAAGCCCCAATCGTATTAAAGTAGAGAAAGAGTTCATTACCCTTTCTTTAATGACGCCGCCAATTCCCACCTAAAATTCAGAGATAAGATCAAACCAAGGCCCATAATTCGAGAAGATAATAAGATCGGCCTCACGTCTATTGGCCGAAGCCCGCTATACTATTTCTATTCATCAGACTATTAAGTGGACACCCGATGCGGACCTCACAACTCTTACTTCCAACGCTCAGAGAAGATCCCATTGATACTGTCGTTGTCAGCCATAAGCTAATGCTGAGGGCGGGCATGATTCGTCAGATTGCGTCTGGCTTGTATACATGGCTGCCGCTTGGAGTACGAGTACTCAGAAAGGTTGAAAATATTGTACGAGAAGAAATGAACCGCACAGGTGCCCAGGAAATTTTAATGACCAGCGTGCAACCATCAGAGTTGTGGGAAGAATCTGGTCGGTGGAATCAATTTGGCCCGGAACTTCTCCGCCTACAGGACCGACATAACCGAAATTTTTGCCTAGGGCCAACTCATGAAGAGGTGGTTACAGACCTTGTCCGTCGAGAAGTTAATTCATACAAACAGCTCCCATTAAACCTGTACCAAATTCAAACCAAGTTTAGAGATGAGGTCAGGCCTCGATTTGGCGTGATGCGATCGCGCGAGTTCATCATGAAAGATGCCTACTCATTTGATCTAAGCCCTGACGGGATGGAACGAAGCTATCAAAACATGTCCGAAGCATACTGCCGAATCTTTAACCGTATTGGACTAAATTATAGAGCGGTGATTGCGGACTCAGGAGCTATCGGCGGGACTGGTTCACAAGAATTCCATGTATTGGCCGATTCAGGTGAAGATGACATTGTATTCTCAACTGGATCCGATCTAGCCGCTAATATTGAAAAGGCAGAATGCATCGCAGTGGGCGAACGTGGATCACCGAACGAAGTGATGCGACGCATAGAAACTCCTTCTCAAAAAACCATCAACGCCCTTGTTCAAGATTTTGGGCTGTCGATCGATAAAACAATCAAAACTCTTATCGTAAAAGCAGCAAACAACTGTGAATCAGGATTTATTGCATTGATTATTCGGGGTGATCACACCCTAAATGAAGTCAAAGCAGAAAATCATGCCATGGTCTGCGCGCCACTGACATTTGCGACTGAAGCTCAGATTCGAGAAATCATGAATGCCGGACCAGGCTCTCTTGGTCCGGTCCACTGTCCTATTCCAGTAATCGCTGATCGGCAAGTAGCAATGTGCTCAGATTTTATTGTTGGCGCCAATGAAGATGGATGGCATTATTTTGGTGTTAACTGGGGCCGCGACTGTAATGCACCAATAACTGCAGATTTACGCAACGCAATAGAAGGGGACCCGGCCCCTGATGGGTCTGGCACCTACCAAATCCGTCGCGGCATCGAAGTCGGTCATATTTTTCAACTTGGCCGCAAATATTCAGATGCTATGACCGCTAATGTTCTGGATGATAATGGGAAACAATCTTCTCTTTATATGGGGTGCTATGGAATCGGGATCACTCGCATCGTGGCCGCTGCAATCGAGCAGTGCCATGACGACCGAGGGATATGTTGGCCTGCCAGTATAGCTCCATTTCAGGTCTGCATTATCACGATTGGCAGTAACAAAAATCCTGAAGTAGATATCGAAGCAGCTCGCATAAAACAAGACATCGAATCGAAAGGCCTCGAAGTATTGCTAGACGATCGCAGCTTAAGTGCTGGAGGACGCTTTGCGGACATGGACCTGATTGGAATACCTGTTCGCATTGTGGTCAGTCATAAAACACTCGAAAACAACGAAGTAGAATTAAAGCAGCGGACCGAAGAGATTCCGGTCCGTATATTACTTAAGGAAATTGTTGATAAGGTGATGACAGTCGAATGCCTCAAATTCTAATCCTTTTTTATAGCCGATCTGGCCATGTCGCGAAATTAGCAGAAGCCATTGCGTGCGGAATCGAATCAAAAGGAGTGGATGCCATTTTGAGAACGGTACCCCCCATGAGCCCTGAATATTCGAGCCCTAAGGGCAATAATTTCGAGTCCCCCGAGGGCTACCTTTATGCAACTAAGGATGATCTTCGCGAGATGGATGGTTTAGCACTTGGCTCCCCATCCCGATTTGGAACCATGGCAGCACCACTCAAAGGCTTTCTAGAAACCACCTCAGACCTTTGGATTTCGGGCGCATTGATCGACAAACCAGCGGCTGTTTTTGCCAGCGCTTCCTCATTACATGGAGGTCATGAAGCAGTACTTCAGTCAATGATGACACCGCTTTTACATCATGGCATGGTCATCATGGGTTGCCCGTATACAGATCCCGGACTGGCTTCGACAGAAGGCGGCGGGACTCCTTATGGCCCTACCCACCTTGATGCAGAGAAATTACGATCCCATGAAGAAGGCATGGCAGAGCGACTTGGTGCTCGTCTCGCAACTTGGTGCCTTAAATGACCAGCCTTGTTAGAATTTTTGAAAAACGCAAAAATCGTTACTTTCGCTGTCTTTTGATTGCGCTCATAGGCCTGATCACGATACGGCTCATAGGTATTTGGATACTGATTCCCACCCCATCCATGTTGGGCACCGGCGGGCTAACTTTGTTGCTCATTGCATATATTTGGCCGGTAATCAAACAAGACATTAAATCCTGCTTATGGCTCAGTTTTATATCTTGCTTATTCTTCACAATAGGTGTGCTGAATGCTATGACCGACGGACGTCAACTTTTTGGGTTACTGGAATCAGTTATCGCCGCGACAATATTTGTAAGTGCAATGCTGTTTGCGCGGAATGCATACAAGCTACTCGAAGCTACAGCAGAAGCGTCAAAGCAATCGCCCACATCGAGCACCCAATAGTTATATCTAAAAACTGCCAGGCCTTTGGATTTTCAAAAACAGGTCGAAGAACACGAGCACCATATCCAAGTAACAAGAACCAAATCCAGCTAGCAGAGATGGCGCCAAGAGCAAAGGACGTCCGGTCAGCCGGTCCATAATTTGCACCTACGCCTCCAAGCAAAACCAGCGTATCCAAATAAACGTGCGGATTAAGGAGCGTGACACCCAGAATTGCCCAAAAAGCAGACCAAGATCCCGTTACTACGGGCCCATCTCCCACAAGAACATCAGCTTTGAAGGCCGAACGAAAAGATATCGCCCCAAAAATTATCAAAAAAACTGCACCGCCAACACGAGAAACAACGTCCAGTTGTGGCCAGAAATTTATCAACTCACCCATTCCATAAACGCCGAGACTCATCAGGACAGAGTCACATATAATGCAAACGGCTACAGTCACACCGACGCGTTTACCAGAAATCCCCTGGCGCAGCACATGCGCATTTTGAGCGCCTATCGCTGCTATTAAACCAAGGGCAACAATGAATCCAGAACTAATAACAAGAGGGTTCAATAACATTATTCTAAATATCTCTGCTTTTTATATTGGACAGGTTTACCACCATTTTAGATAAGCAATCTTATCGCCTGATTAACATTTTTACTGGCTTGCCAAGGCTTAGAAATAAACGTGAGCCCGAAACAATGACTCTCTTTCTCGGCACGTAGTGTACACGCCCACTGGCTTAAACAAGCGAAACTAAATATCCCAAAAGACTTTACAGAATAGGAATCAATCCAGAAAAAGCTTGTCTCGCATATTGCGGTCGGCCCTCTATGATCTGATGCAATAAAAGTTGGTCTCAGTAATTAATCATCCCTTATTATGATCAAGGTTGAATTGTGATAAAAAACATGTAGCTTCGACTTGAGGTCGTTTCATGCAAGAACGAATATTACGTTTAAATATCGCAGGTTCCCCAGTCGAATGGCTTAGTTGGGAGGAAGCCGCGACCCTCCAGGCCCGAGGAATGGTGGCCTGGTCACTTGGATCTCCTTGCATGACAGTTCGCGGAGGCGTTTCCAGACTGACCGGGAGACAATCAACGCTTGTGCTTCATTCAATCATGGCTTGCGGAGGCCGTGTTTTTAGTCTTTCAAATCGGACTCCAAACCTAACTAACAGCTCCCTCTTTCGACGTGACCAGCATCTATGTCTTTATTGTGGAAAACATTCGGATCACGAACTAACCCGTGATCATTTAGTTCCTATTTCTAGAGGGGGTACGGACTCTTGGATGAATGTCGTTACGGCATGTCGCCGCTGCAACCAATACAAAGGAAATAAGATGCTCGAAGAAATCAGTATGGAACTTCTGGCTCTACCATACACACCCAATCATGCGGAATATCTCGTATTGATCAATTCACATCGAATCAGGTCCGATCAAATGGATTTTTTACGTCCAAACTTTAGTAAACAAAGTCGATTAAGATAACTGGTATTTTTTTCTAAGAACAACTGATCGAATTTATGGAGAAATTTTGATGGAATCTTGGATAGTCGAGGTTGTACGTGGAGATTTAGTGGAAAGCCGTCACGTGGGTCATGGTGTCGTTGTCGAAGCCTCAGGAAAAATCGCACTCCAATTTGGAAACATTGATCGCGTAACCTTTCCTCGTTCGGCGATCAAGTGGATTCAGGCCTTAGAACTCGTCATTAGTGGTGCGGCAGACAAATTATCGCTCTCTGAAAATGAGCTTGCTATCGCATGCGCCTCCCACAATGGAGAACCCGAACACACCGAGACGGTGGACCGCTGGCTTGGCGAGATAAAGCTATCAATCGACGATCTCGAATGCGGTATTAGCTTACCATTTAGCGAACCAGTGCGCTTACGATTAAGTTATGACCACGTAATTGCAAATCAACTACACCACTGCTGCTCAGGAAAACACACTAGCATGCTGGCAGTGTGCCAGCATTATGGGTGGGAAACTTGTGGCTACACTGATTACAGCCACCCCCTACAAGTCCGTATTCGAAATCATTTATCGACAATTTTTGACGTAGATGCTGATACCCTTCCGCACGCTTCAGACGGCTGTTCAGTACCGACTTACGCCATGCCACTCAAGACTATCGCAACAGGATTTGCCCGCTTAGGCGCCGAACACTTCTCAGAGAAAATAAATGAGGCAGGCCGCCGACTAAGAGTCGCTCAATCCAATGCTCCCTTTATGGTTGCCGGAACCGAACGGCTAGATACCCTTCTCTTAGAAGCCGGACGAGGTCGACTGCAAGTAAAGATGGGCGCGGAAGGAGTTTATTGTGGCGCAATCCCGGATCGGAAGATTGGCTTCGCCCTTAAATGCGAAGACGGCAGCTTACGTGGTCAAGAAGCTCTGATTATCGATACTTTACGAGCGATTGGAGAAGACGAACTAGTGGCAAGATTACCAGAAAATTTTCAGATTAACCGAGTCACTACCGCAAGAGGAACCTCCGTCGGACGTCTGTCAGTGAGCCGATGCGACGTGAGTAACTCTGGTCTCTAGCAACCCAACCAAGCTATCTCGATGTCCGCATACAACAGGTGCCAACAATTCTTCGACTTGCAACTGCACGCGGTGAGAGATCTCAACTGCTGTTGAAGTATTGGCTGATCAATGGTCCTTACTTGACCTTCACAAAAAGGAAAAATAAAATAGCAACAACGAAAGTTTAGCCAGCAGCCCGATCTTTAGCTAATCAGGACCGCTTTCGATCCCACCAATAAAGTGATGGGGCAAGCACGAAATTATATGCGGCCTGGGAAAGGTGATAGAGCCCGGGAATCCTGAGCACTTTACCGAGTAGACGGTATCCTGGAAGTTCAGCCCACAAGGCCAAAAAGGCATCAATACCAACCTTAAGCTCGCCGGTTGGCAGCATCACGTGAAGACGTTTCTTGGCGTCATCTACGCTTAGCCCAGAAGTTCGAAGCATGTCACCCTTTTCAGAGATCTTCTCAAATTCAGGAAGGAGGGAACGTTTCAGGCACAAGTCTCGATAATGATCAATCTCAAAAGAGCAGACGGGGCATTTATCGTTGTAAAGAACTGTAAGTTTTTTCATGTGCGTCAGGGTAGACAATCGACGTCCAATTGCAACCCTGTAAAGAAGCGCCGATCGAGTCACACTTGTAAATGCGCAGCGACCAATATCCTTTATAGAGATTCAAGTTATCTCCCATCGACGATTTGGGGCCCATTCACCAAATTGGACTCCAATTATTTATTTAACGATATTGTAAATGAATCATTTCAAAAAGAGGCTCTGTCACCTTTTTTGATTACGGAGCGCACACAAATTTACCGACTAATATAGAGATTCTAGGTATTTTTTCAGGATGCAGGCAAACTTAACTACCTATCTCTGCGCATCATTCCATCAAAGAGGATCCCCTTTGGCAGAACGCATCAAAACTTTTGGCCTTACGGGCGGGATTGCTTCTGGCAAATCTTCCGCTCTCGACGTTTTTAAAACACTTGGCATTACTACGCTAGATACTGATTACCTCGCTCGCACAGTAATAGCGCCAGGGACCGAAGGAGTTCGGGTTTTACAAACGGCAATCGGAGGTGAATTTTTTTTAGACGAAAAATTGGATCGTTCCATCTTAAGAGACAAAATGTATGCCGATCCACACCTCAGGTCACAAGTTGAGTCTGTAATTCATCCACTTGTCTTTGCCGAAGTCAAACTCTGGTTGTCTGCGAAAATCTCGTCACCCTACCGCATACTGTGCTCGCCGCTTTTATTTGAAAAAAAACAAGATCAGAACTTAGATGGTGTCATCGTGATAACACTAAATGCTGCCGAACAACTCAAGAGAGCGCAACTTCGGGACCACAAATCGTTAGACCAAATCAAAGCCGTAATGGCTGCGCAGATGCCAGAAAAAAAACGGGTGGAGCAAGCCCTTTATTTGATAAATAACAATGGGAATGAAGACGCGCTAAAATCTCAAATCGAACTACTTCATCATAGGCTTCTTCATGACTGAACCTCAAAATCTTATGGTCGCCTGCCCCAATTGCGGCAAAAAGACAAATTACCATCCAGAGAATATTTCAAGACCATTTTGTTCGGATCGATGCAGGCTGATCGATTTAGGTGAATGGGTGAATGGGACTCATCGTATTCCAGGTCAGCCAGTTCATCGCCAGGATTCCGAAGATTCAGGGGATCACTGAAATTGTCTTATCCCCGCCACGCCATATCCACTGTGCTTCGTAACCGTCACAAGATCTGCCAATTGCATGCCGCCCAAGGCATACGATGGAACACCGACTTCTTCGGCTAATAACTGAAATCCACTCCACCCAAGCGCTGGCATTCCAGGATGAGAGGACGTATCGCCAACTGGGGAAATAAAAAATGCATCGACACCGAAATCACGTTGCCGCAGCCAGTCACTTCGATTTCGAATTCCAGCCGTCACTGGCCAAGGTTTCTCAACCCGATCCAAAGCTTTATACACTTCATCCGGATGATCCGATTTTCGAAAATGCACACCGCAGCCAATCCGAAAGCAAGGCAGTTGATCTAGTGTCAGAATAACGGAATGGCCATGATCAAGAGCCGCATCAATACCACCAATCAATCTATCCGACGGAGGCACGCCACGGAAATAAACCAGACTCTGATTATTTAATTGTGAGGCCCAGAAAGCCGGGGCTATTGTTCTGTCAACACCAAAAAATCGGGCGAAGCGTGGCAACCCAACCGCACGAACAATAGACATATTAGCAGCCGGGAAAGGCCTCTTATAAAGAGCATCGCGGTGCACCCAATCGATCTCTTGGCTTTCTCGTCCTTCAGCCACACCCGCGAAGTCAAAGACCTCATAAACCCATAATCGAATCTTTTTATCGCCATAGCTCCATGGAATCTGACAAACAAAATAGGCATCGCCAATTTGAATTCCAAGCTCTTCATGCAACTCACGAGACAGGCATTGAACTGGTAGTTCATTGGGCTCAAACTTTCCGCCAGGAAACTCCCACAGACCACCCTGATGCGCATCAACATCACGATACGATAATAAGATGTGGTCTTTGCACCAAATTATAGCGCAAGCAACCTGTATCTCAGGTCCGATATTCTGCATTAATCCGGACATATTCCTTGGTTAGATCGCAAGTCATTACACGACAGAAACCATCACTTCGACCAATTTCGATTTCAATATCAATGTCAGCAATTGCCATCGCTGCCTGCCCTTGGCTTTCAGTATATTCGGGGAAACGACTGCCGTCCCGCACGATCTGGACACCATTGATCCAGACCTGAACATGCGAGATTTCAATATCGTCTATTGGCGCCCTACCAATAGCTGCTAAAACCCGACCCCAATTGGGGTCTGAGGCCGCCAATGCTGTTTTCACCAAGGGCGACAAAGCGATTGTATTGGCAACAACATGGGCATCCTCATTAGTTTTCGCACCCCGCACGATTACCCGAACAAACTTGGTTGCTCCCTCCCCGTCGCGGGCGAGCATCTCTGCCAGATCATCGCAAAGCGCGGACAATGCTGACTGAAACAAGAATGCATCGGGACTCGTGATATCAGTGATCATTGGGTTACCTGCCTTACCTGTGGCAGCCACAGCACAAACATCATTGGTGGACGTATCTCCATCAACAGTAATGCAATTAAAACTATGGCCAACTGCTTTTTTTAGTGCTGAGTTGAGGCAATCAGATGAAATAGCAACGTCGGTCATAATAAGTCCGAACATAGTGGCCATGTCCGGATGAATCATTCCTGAACCTTTCGCCATCCCCGTTAAAGACACCGTTACCCCGCCGATATCACACTTTAGATGACGCAGCTTAGAATAAGTATCAGTAGTCATAATGGCAGCAGCGGCCCTCTCCCATGCCTTCGATGTTTCTGACAAATCGTCGAGTACCCGGGGAATAGCTAAATTGATCAAATCGACAGGAAGCAGCTCACCAATAACACCTGTCGAAAAAGGCCAGATTGTCTCAGGGGGAACTTGCGCTTCTCTAGACAACTTTTGAATAGTCGCCTTACACGCATTCATACCCAACTCACCCGTCCCGGCATTGGCATTACCCGCATTAATAAGCCAATGAGATACTGCGGCCGTATGATCACGGTTGGCTTTCAAAATCTTGACTGGTGCCGCGCAAAAACGATTATTAGTGGTTAAGGCTGACCCTACCGTCCCTGAATCAAACGCGCAAATCATTAGGTCATCACGGTCTTTTCTTTCATACACTGGCGCCCGGACAGATCCGAGTCGAACGCCACGAATAGGAATTGCTCCACGTTCTGATCGCATACAAGCCTCACATTTCAATCCGGCTAACCGGGATTTTATTCCTTCCGAACTACCCTAAACGACCATGGCATTGTTTATATTTCTTTTCGCTGCCACAGGGACACGGCTCATTTCGACCAATTTTATGACTCATAGAAGGCATCGACCGTATCGGCGCAGAAATATCTGCCAATGTCTCTTCGGCACTATCGGCTTGATCATGAGAAATCTTCGCAAGAGCAAGACTCTCCACCGCTTGACGACGACGCGCTTCTTCTACGGCCTCAATCTCCTCTCGGCTGGGCACTTGGACTCCCGTCAGAATCTTCACGGATTCTCTCTTGATTTGGGATAGCATAGAGGTAAACAATTCAAACGCTTCACGCTTGTATTCTTGTTTTGGATTCTTCTGTGCATAACCACGCAAGTGAATGCCTTGACGAAGGTAATCCATGGCAGCTAAGTGCTCTTTCCATTGCTCATCCAATACCTGCAACAGCACTTGTTTCTCAAACTGCCTCATGGTGTCTTCGCCAACCACTGCAGCCTTTCCATCGTGGAGCAGGGCCGCCTCACCGATGATCTTTTCAAGCAAGGTTTCTTCGTAAAGTGATTCATCCTTGTCAAGCCACTTTTGAATCGGGAAGGTCAGACCAAACTCCGTTGCCAATTCCTCGGTCAGTCCGGGCACATCCCATTGCTCGATTAGACTCTGAGCCGGAATGTAAGTAGTCATTAGGCTTGCAATTACATCGCGACGAATATCCTCAACCAGGTCTGACAAATCACTAGCATTCATTAATTCATTGCGCTGGGCATATACCTGAGTACGCTGGTCATTAGCCACATTATCGTATTCGAGCAATTGCTTCCGCATATCGAAGTTTCGGCCCTCGACTTTTTTCTGGGCCTTCTCTATCGCATTAGTCACCATCTTGTGCTCAATGGCTTCTCCACGCTTCATACCCAGGCCCTGCATCACAGATCGCATGCGAGGTGATGCGAAAATACGCATCAAATCATCTTCCAAAGAAAGAAAAAATCGAGATGATCCCGGATCACCTTGCCTTCCCGAACGACCACGCAGTTGATTATCAATTCGACGCGATTCATGACGTTCAGAACCCACAATATGCAAACCTCCTGACTCAAGAACGGCTCCGTGACGCAAAGCCCAATTCCCTTTCAAGTTCTCAACCTCTTCCTCGGATGGATTAATAAGGTCTGCTAATTCGGCCTGCCAGTTACCACCAAGCACAATATCGGTTCCTCGACCGGCCATGTTGGTCGCAATAGTAACAGCACCGGGCCGACCAGCCTCGGCGATAATATCTGCTTCACGCGCATGCTGCTTAGCATTCAAAACGTTATGAGGAACATCTTTCTTATCGAGGAAACTTGATAATAATTCAGAGGCCTCTACAGAGGCCGTGCCCACAAGAACCGGCCGGCCAAGATCTCTTTCTGTAACCACATCTGCAACGATAGCGTCAAATTTCTCTTCCATGGTCATATAAACCAGGTCTTCAAAATCGTTCCGCTTTACCAGAACATTAGTAGGAATAATTACGACATCTAACCCATAGATTTGCCGAAATTCATAAGCCTCTGTATCGGCTGTACCCGTCATGCCAGAAAGGCATTCATACAAGCGGAAATAATTCTGAAAAGTTGTACTGGCAAGGGTTTGACTTTCAGGCTGAATATCGACCCCTTCCTTTGCCTCAACGGCTTGATGAAGACCCTCTGACCAACGCCGTCCAGGCATCGTCCGTCCTGTATGCTCATCAACGATGACAACCTGATTTTCCTGAAGAATATAATGCACGTTGATCTGAAAAAGAGTGTGCGCCCTAAGCCCAGCATTCACATGGTGAAACAATGCTAAATTATTTGGATTATAAAGGCTGCCACCAACTTCAAGCAGACCCATCTCAGCCAATTCGGACTCGATCGATTCGTGTCCAAGTTCTGTTAGTTCGACCGAACGATTTTTCTCATCAAGAAGATAGTGGCCTTCAATCTCAAATGTCTCCCCGTCCTCAGACATCTTTGCTTCAGATAATTTTGGAATGATCTCATTGATGACACGATAACGCTCCGAATGATCTCCTGCTGGCCCCGAAATAATTAACGGTGTTCTTGCCTCATCAATCAGGATCGAATCCACTTCATCCACAATCGCGAACGACAACGGCCGTTGCACCCGACCTTCTGGAGAAAAGGCCATATTATCTCTGAGATAGTCGAATCCAAATTCGTTATTGGTGCCATACGTAATGTCTGCTCCGTAGGCGGCGCGCTTTTCTTCAGCATTTTGACCAGACCCAATGACTCCGACACTAAGCCCTAACGCCTCATAAAGGGGGCGCATCCAATTAGCGTCGCGATTTGCAAGATATTCATTAACTGTTACGACATGAACACCTTTACCTTCGATAGCATTAAGGTACGCCGGCAAAGTGGCGACCAGCGTTTTTCCCTCGCCCGTTCGCATTTCAGCGATACGCCCCTCGTATAGGGTAATCCCCCCAACCATTTGCACGTCAAAATGACGGAGTCCTAACGTTCTTCGGCTTACTTCTCTGCAAACCGCAAACGCATCCGGCAAAATCTGATCTAAAGTTTGGCCCTGATTCAGCCGCTCAAGAAAAACAATACGCTTCTCGCGCAACTGCTCATCACTTTCGGTTTCAAGAATTTCTTCAAACCTGTTAATTTCAACCACAGATTTCAGCATCCGCTTTACTTCACGATCATTTTTAGAGCCGAAGATCTTTCGGACAAAAGTCCCTAACATGCGTATCCTATAAAATTACTAATTCTGAAAAGTGGCATTGTAGCGAAATGCGTCATCCCGGACAGCTAAAAACCCTGAGAAGTCTTCTGAATCGCTCAGGCACTCATCTCGAGACGCTCAAATTAGAGGCCAATATTCAGGCACAACGGGGAAGTATGATAGACCAACTCCTCGGGCCCGAGTTGAAAGAGAAAGTAACAACCGGCGACCTTAAATCTGGTTTACTAACGCTTTACGTTTCAGACAGTGGGCTGTCAAGCCGACTGCGCTTCATGGAAACTTCTTTGATCCATTCATTGCAGTCCGAGTCCTTGTTTAGAGGACTTCGTCGGATTCAACTAAGAGTCCGACCAAAAACCAAAAACCCATCAAAAAAATTAGCCCCGAAAATAGTGCCAAATCCCGAAGCAGGTAAAAACCTCCAGCAATTCTCAACAACAATAGCGGATCCTGAACTTAAACGTCAGTTTCAGAAATTGGCTGCACGGGTATCGGGCAATCTCTGGCTCGATCAAACGTAACCACCTCGTAGTGAGATGGGTCCGAAAGAAGTCGGATCAACAACTTATTATTGAGAGCATGGCCACTGCGATGGCCAAGATAATGCCCGATTATCGGCCGGCCTGCCAAGTAAAGATCGCCAAGAGCATCAAGGACTTTGTGCTTAACAAACTCGTCGTTCTGGCGGAGCCCGTCATCATTTAAAACACGATCATCACCGACCACAATTGCGTTAGCCATTGAACCACCACGGGCAAGATTATTTGATTTCAGATAATCCAAATCACGCATAAAACCAAACGTCCGCGCACGGCTAACTTCTCGAATAAACGAGGCCTCGTCGATGTCAACTGTAGTCGTGCACGCTCCCTGGTCAACAACCGGATGATTGAAATCAATAGAAAAGCTGATTCGAAATCCATTAAACGGTTCGAGGCGAGCAACTTTACCCTCATGCTCGACCTCGATGATGTGCGAAATTCTCAAATATTCTCGTGCAATAGTCTGTTCTCGCACACCTGCCGATTGAATCAAAAATACAAATGGTGATGCACTCCCATCCATAATTGGAAGCTCCGGGGCATTGCATTCCACCAATGCATTATCTACACCCATGCCCGATAATGCAGAAAGCAGGTGCTCTACTGTAGAAACTTGCACACCGGCATCTGACGACAAGCAGGTTGATAGGGTTGTTTGAGAAACTCTATCGGCATTTGCTCGAATCAATACTGGGGGATCCAGATCGACACGCTTAAACTGAATGCCATGATTTTCAGGAGCGGGTCGTAGCGTCAGATAAACCATGTCCCCTGAGTGCAGGCCCACCCCTGAAGCACGAACCACGTTTTTTAGCGTGCGCTGAGCGATCAATTCATGCCTCCTTCATAAGAAGCTGGTTTTAGTGGGCTTACGCATGGCTTACTCCGAGATAGAGTCTCTGTAGACTTATTTTTTTCATTAGTCCGCCTGGCGACGAAGGAAAGCTGGAATATTAAGAATTTTTTCCATCGAATCCTCAGCCTCAACGGTTGCCGCAAGGGCGGTATTTCCAGCTGCTTGCGTTCGTAATATCTGCGGCGAATCTGAATGCGTTGAACTATAACTTGTCCGCTTAGTTTTAGAATATTCGCTATTATTTATTACAGATTGAGGCTTTCGAGTTTGTCCTCCCAATCCAGTTGCTACGACTGTGACTGAAATTTCATCGCTCATTTCCGGGTCAATGACGGTGCCGACTACAACGTTGGCATTATCGTCACTGATGTCATCCATAACTTGACCCACCTCATTAAACTCCCCAATCGTAAAGTCAGGGCCCGAAGTGATATTCACAAGAATTCCCCGCGCACCTGCCAAATCAACATCTTCTAAAAGCGGAGACCGGATCGCCGCTTCAGCCGCTTTGACTGCCCGAGATTCTCCTGACGCTATTCCTGTTCCCATCATTGCTTTTCCCATTTCACTCATAACAGTACGAACGTCTGCAAAATCAACATTAATCATTCCAGGGCGAATAATCAGATCAGCAATACCGCGCACTGCTCCCTGAAGGACATTATTCGCTTCGCCAAAAGCAGCGGTCAGGGAGGCATTTTTGCCAAGAACCGGTAACAGCCTCTCGTTGGGAATAATAATGAGTGAATCGACATGATTTTCCAAAGCCCCGATTCCTTGATCCGCAACGTGCGTTCGACGACGCCCCTCAAAACCAAAAGGACGAGTTACAATTGCGACTGTAAGAACACCCATTTCCCTGGCTATTTCTGCAAATACAGGCGCTGCCCCAGTCCCAGTGCCACCACCCATTCCAGCTGTTATAAAGACCATATCAGCATCTGCCAGAATATCAGCAATCGCATCCCGATCCTCCAGAGCGGCGTTTCGACCTACATCGGGGTTTGCACCGGCACCTAACCCTTTTGTGATGTCACTCCCTAATTGTAAAATTCGATTCGCTGGAATCGATCGCATAGCCTGGGCATCAGTATTAGCCACGATAAATTCCACACCAGCGACCGCATTTTTTAACATGTGATTTACGGCGTTACCACCCCCACCTCCAACACCAATCACCTTAATGACCGCGCTAGACTCTACTTGATCAACGATCTCAAACACTTGCGTACCCTCTCAGTTAAAAATTTCTTTGAACCCATCGACGAATCCGTTTCAGGATGCCTTTCTGTGCGCGCAACCAATTCTGACCAGGCCGTAGTTCTTGATCACGACCGTATACCAAAAGACCAGCTAATACGGCATTCGCGGGATCCTTTAATAATGCGTCGAGCCCTTCCAAATGGTCTCCTTTTAGAACTCTACAAGGACACTGTAGAATGCTTTCAAACACATCAGCGATTCCAGGAAGACCCGCGGATCCACCACTTAGAACGAGTCCTGTAGATATTTCCTCAAACCAGCCTGAATGACGCAATCGCTCGCCAAGAATTTCTGCGATCTCCTCCACCCTGGGCTGCAAAAAGGCAGTCAGTTGCTGCAAACTAATCATCTCAGACGGCCGATCAGCGATTTTTCTTACCTGCACTCCATCAACGACAGGTGCAAAACTTGTATGGGCGTACCCATGCTGAATTTTAAGTTTTTCAGCATCACCCAACGGGGTTTTTAGCGCGACGGCGAGATCATGAGTTAATAATTCCCCACCCATCGGCACCACCTGCATCCAAGCGGGCGCGCCTTCGGAAAGCAATATTAAGTCGGTCGTACCCGAGCCGATATCGGCTATACAAACTCCCAACTCTCGCTCATCCGATGAAACCAATTGACTGACCGCAAGTGCCGAAGGAACTAGAATATTGGTATCAAGGCCAGCTAAATGAAGACATTTTTTAAGATTCCGAACGACATGAGTGGCGCCAGTAATCACATGCACGTTTACTTCTAAGCGGTTTCCTGTCATTCCCTGGGGTGACCGGATTCCTGTCTGATTGTCGAGTGTAAAAGAACGAGGTATTACACTGAGAATTTCACGATCCGCGACCGTGGCCTGCGCCTGAACCTGCTCCATTGCCTGAGTAAGCATGGTGTCGGTTACCTCACGCTTATTGAGATCAACCAAACCGACTACGTCCTGGCCGACAAGGTGTGCACCACCAATCGAGACCAGCGGATTAGATAATTTAGTACCGGCCATTTGGTTCGCTTCGGCAACAGCGCGAGAGACAGCCTCAACTACCGAATCAATCTGAATAACAACACCTTGCTTCAACCCACCAGACCGAGCACAGCTTTGACCCCGTACGATAATCCCACGCTCTTTAGTGATTTCCGCTACTGCCGCAGAAATTTGACTTGATCCAATATCGACTACGAGAAGATAGGTCATTAATCTGACCTCCAGCTCAACGCAACGCCGTTACTGTAACGAGCATCAACTTTAGCCAAAACGGCTAATTGTTCGTCATGCAGCTTTGTTAACACAGCGCGCGCACGACCTAAACGACCTAGAATGTCGGATCGACCCATTTGCAATTGAATACCACTTTCTAGAGTGACCGCCCAACCGAGATCACTTCCTCGTGATACGGAGAGTACTTTTGAAATATCAATTAAACGGTCAGAAAAAACCCTAAAATGACTGTGAACATCCATTGTTTCAGATATCAATCCATATAATCTTGGAAGTGACTCTGTGACCGTCTCAGGAGGCTCAAATAAATCGCCCGACAGGCCGAGGTAAAGCTTATCGTTATAAATCGCGACAGGGCGCTGTTCGAGCACATCAATTAATAGGGTATCAGGCCAGATCCGTCGGACCGTAGCTTTAGAGACCCAAGGGTGAGTCTCCACTTCAGAAACAATGGAGGCCAGCCCTGTATCAAGATAGTTTCCTGAAAACCGTCTTGTTAAGTCTGACTCGAATGTGATTGCGTCTATATATCTGAAATCACCCTGAATTTTGACATGTGTAATTTGAATTTTCTCGAGTAAATGAGTCAAACCTCCAACTGCTATGGACCCTGTCAAACCAAGACCGATAACAACCAATCCAAGTTTCCAGCGGCTTATAATATAGGACACGATTTTTAGGCTCTTCATGGCGACACTGCCGCATCCAACAGAATCTGTTCAACCAGCATCGAAAGGTCCATACCAGCCGCTCTAGCCGCTTTTGGCACCAGCGAATGATGGGTCATTCCCGGCACCGTATTGCATTCCATCAGCATCATTTGACCATTACCATCGGCCATAAAGTCAATTCGACCCCATGTGCGACAACCCAAAGCATCAAACGCTTCAAGGGCCATTTTCTGGACCTCTGCCTCAAACTCCGGATGCAACCCAGAAGGAATTTCATATTCAGTTGTATTGGATTGGTATTTAGCCGTGTAATCGTAGAAATCTGAATTTGGTTTGATACAGATAACAGGCAGCGCCAAGCCCTTAATAATTCCAACTGTGTATTCCGGGCCAGGCAAACGCGGCTCCACGAGTACTCGGGTGTCGTGACGAAGGGACTCGCTGAGAGCGATCTTCAATTCTTCAAGACCTGAAACCTGGTGTGCGCCGATCGATGAACCTTCGTGCGCGGGCTTCGCAAATAAGTCGGCACCCAGCCGTTTTATACAGATTTGAGCCTGCCCGACCTCTGTAACAACAACCATGGGTGCGGTTGGCAATCCCAAAGACTCCCAGATCTGCTTTGTACGGGGCTTATCCAGAGACAGCGCTGAAGCGCTGAGCCCGGACCCTGTAAACGGTATATTTAACGCGCAAAGAACTCCCTGCAATACACCATCCTCACCGAGACGCCCATGAACTAAATTAAAAACTCTCGTTGGGGCTAACTGAATCAACTGTTCCACCCAGTTCGCTTGAACATCCAACTCGATCGGCTGAATTCCTCGCGTACGCATTGCAGCTACTAACTCTGCCCGTCCGTCTCTAGAAACTGCCGCTTCCGAACCCAAACCCCCGTAGAGTAATGCGACTCGCTCATCAAGCCAGTTCATGCTTGCACACCATTCAATTTTTTTAGCAGTTCATTAGGCAACTGACCAATCGAACCCGCACCTTGGATTAAAATTACATCATTTGGCTGCAGGAGAGATTCAACCCGCTCAATGATTTGTGCAAAGTCCTTTTCCACAACCGGCTGACAACGACCAAAGCGCCTTATCATTTGAGCAAGATCTTTAGATTCCGCGCCAACAATTGGCTGTTCTCCTGCAGGAAAAACTGGCATCAATACCAATTCATCAGCGGTCATAAGCACCGAAACAAAATCATCAAACGAATCCCGTGTACGTGAGTAGCGATGAGGCTGAAATACACTAATTAATCGCTTGCCCGGATAAGCCTGGCGCACTGCGTCAAAAGTAACTTCAAGTTCTCTCGGGTGGTGTCCATAATCATCAATAACTGGAATGCGTTCGCCTTCTCTTAGGATTGATCCGGCTAACTCGAAACGCCTCCCCACGCCTTGAAATTCCGACAAAGCTTTTTTCAAAGCGTCCTCATCCACACCTAGATGATCAGAAAGAGCCACTATAGCAAGGGCATTTGATACATTAAATTTGCCGGGCAGGGACAAACTTATTTCCAGATCATCCTTGCGCGGGCGCTCGACCCGGAAACGAGTTTCAAGGCCCTCCATGACTACATCACGCGCTCGGTAATCAGCCTGCGAATCAAGCCCAAAAGTAATCACGGTTCGGCCAACGGTTGGCAGAATTTCATTAATTACCAGATCATCGCTATTAGCAATGACAAGACCGTAAAACGGTAAATTCTGGAGAAACTGTACGAATGCTTGTTTGAGCTTTTCAAAATCACCATCGTAAGTCGACATATGATCGGCATCGATATTAGTCACTATCGCAATCATTGGCTTTAATACAAGAAAAGACGCGTCACTCTCGTCAGCTTCAGCAATCATGTACTCACTATCACCTAAGCGAGCATTGTTATCTGCTTGATTAAGCTTCCCCCCAATGATGTAGGTAGGATCAAACCCAGATTCAGCAAGAACCGCCGCCGCCAACGAGGTCGTCGTTGTCTTTCCATGCGTCCCTGATACCGCGATGCCTTGTTTAAAGCGCATGAGCTCCGCTAGCATTTGCGCCCGAGGTATGACGGGAATTCGCTGTTCCAGTGCTTTAGCTACCTCTGGATTGTCTCGGTCAATAGCACTCGAGACAACGACGACCTCGGCATCTTTTATATGAGCCTGATCATGACCAATATGAATTTTTGAACCCAGAGCCGCCAACCGATTGGTACTTGGACTGGCTTTAATGTCGGAGCCAGAGACTTGATAACCTTGATTGAGAAGGACTTCGGCAATTCCACTCATTCCGACTCCTCCAATACCGATGAAATGAATCCGTTGAATTCGACCCATTCGACCCATTCGACTAACCATGAGAGGCCTCCAGCACACGATGAGCCACTGCAACAGCGGCGTCAGGTCTAGAGGCGTTCCTAGCGGACTGGGCCATTTGAATCAAGTTTGCGGGCGATCGCAAAATATCAGAAAGTTTCGCCACGAAAATATCGAGCTCCGTTTCTTGGATGATCACAGCGGCACCTAACGCGACAAGTTGCTCTCCATTTTTAGTTTGATGGTCATCGACTGCATTGGGAAAAGGAATCAGTACTGAGGGCATTGCTGCTGCGGCTAATTCTGATACGGTTAAGGCACCGGCTCTACAAACTACAATATCGGCTTTTTGATAAGCTCGGGCGATTGGGTTGATGAAAGCGATCACTGTGGCATCAAGATTCATCGCTGCATATTGCCCAGTGACACTCTCAAGCCCAGCGTCACCAGTTTGGTGCGTAATGGTTATCCCATATTTATCAGCAATTTCTCGAATCTTCGCTGGAAGATTTTGGTTGAGTGCATGCGCCCCTTGGGAACCACCAAGAATAAGAATCCGCGTTTGATTTGTTGGCTGGTATAAATTTTTAATTCGCTGGAGTCCCACTTGATCGATTTCTGGTCGAATGGGATTACCGACACATTCACCCCCTGGCAAAACACCAGGAAAAGCTGTCAGGACTTTGTTTGCAAACTTTGCAAGGTAACGATTGGTTAATCCGGCGATTGCATTTTGCTCATGAATAACTAATGGAATTCCAAGAATTCGCGCGGCCAACCCCCCTGGTCCTGCTGGATAGCCACCAAAACCCACACAGACCTTGGGTCGCAAGCGCATTAAAATATAAATCGACTGGAGCACAGACCATACGAGACGGATTGGGGCGAAGAATCTAGCGATTCCTCGCTTGCCCCGGAGTCCACGGACGGCGATGAGGTGCAAGGGAATTCCCAGCCCCGGGATCAAGGTGCCCTCAAGACCATGGGAGCCACCAATCCAATGGACCTGCTCCCCACTTTTTACTAACTCTTGAGCAACCGCTAGACCGGGGAAAATATGGCCGCCAGTTCCTCCCGCCATTATAACAACTGGAGCCGTCATGACTTTACTCCCGAGAGATTGTCTGCACTAACTCTGGCGATCACACCTAAACCGATGCCCGTCATAGTGAGGGAACTTCCGCCATAACTCAAAAGTGGGAGAGTAAGTCCTGTCGTAGGAGCGAGGCCAATGTTCACCAGGAGATTCAAAATGACTTGCAGGGTAATTAATAGGACCAAACCATAAGCAAAATAGGCGGCAAAAGGACGTCCGTTGAGCTCAGCTTTACGGCCCGCCAGAAAACCGCGCCATATTAATAAAATCATTACTCCAACTGTGCTCAAGACCCCCATAAGACCGAGCTCTTCAGCTAGGATTGCGAATATAAAATCTGTATGCGCTTCGGGCAGGTAGAAAAGTTTCTGAACTGAGTTACCAAGGCCAAGTCCTAAGAGTCCACCACGGCCAAATGCAAGTAGGGCCTGCGTAAGCTGATAACCTTCGCCGTAACGGAAGGCCCAGGGATTAAAAATGGTTAAAATTCTGTCAAGTCGGTAGGGCTCTAGAATAGCAACAGCGGTGAGGCCAAGAAGCAATGCAGCGCCGATCATGACGTACTGAGTAAAGGGAGCGCCTGCTAAAAAAAGGACCCCCATAACGGCACAAAGTAGAATCAAGAGGGTTCCAAAATCGGGCTGCTTCAACAACAAAATAGCGATAAGAAAAACGACTGACATAGGCTTCATAAAACCGCTGAATTTCTGACGCACCTCTTCAAGACGCCGAACCAAATACGCGGCTAAAAACAACATCATCGTAAATTTTACAATTTCAGATGGCTGCAAACTAAAAAAACCAAGGTCCAACCAGCGCGTTGAACCATTTACATTAAGACCTACGTTCGGAATCAAGATGACTGCGAGCAAAAGCATTGACGCAAACAGAAAAGAACCAGAATAGTTGTACCACCAGCGCGTAGGGATAAAATACGCAATCAATCCAGCCACACTGGCAACCACAACAAAGATAGCGTGTTTAATTGCCAAGGCAAACGGTGAGCCGTATCTATCTGACGCGACTTCAATCGAACTGGATGCCACGATCAAAAAACCAAGTAACGCAAGTCCTATTACGCATAACAAAAAAACTGAGTCTGGTGCTCCAAGAGGAATAAATTCATTTCGGCGAAGGTTAGGCTTCATTGAGTTTCCTCACCAACTTTTCAAAATAAGCCCCACGAGATTGATAGTCTGGAAACTGGTCTAAACTGGCGCAAGCGGGGCTAAGTAAAACAATATCGCCAGGATTAGCGGCAGCTACCGCAAGATCAAATGCCTCGGCCATAGTTTCCGATATCACTGCAAAATCACCCAAAGCATCGGCCAATTTATTGCGATCGCGCCCAAAAACAAAAACCATGGAGCAAGTCGCTTGGGCGACTACCACCCAGTCCCTAAGTTCTGCATCCTTGCTGTCGCCCCCGGCAAGCAAAAAAAGATGGCCTGCTGGGTCAGCGCTTTCCATGGCCTCTTTAGAGGCGCCAACATTCGTACCTTTAGAGTCGTTGATGAACCGAATTCCACGTGCCGATTGGCATTCTTGAGTGCGATAAGGCAAGCCTCGAAACTCCCTCGCAACGTCACATGAGATCGTTTTCTTCACACCAAGCAATTTACAAATTGCAAACGCAGCCATGGTGTTTTTCACAACGTGACGTCCTCTAATTGGCAGGTCAGCTACAGGCATCCAAGGATCGGAGCCAAGTCCAATCCATTCTTGGTTATCGTGCACCAAGATTCCAAAGCGTCCAAAGTCAGTGCTTTGAAGTGAAAAACGAATACAGGTTGTATTGTCCGGGACCAGTGGTTGCGACAAAGGATCTTCTGCATTGACGACAATCGCGCTCACGCCCTCAAAAATCCTATGCTTAGCCCGATGATACCCGGCCATGGAGCCGTGCCAATCAAGGTGGTCAGATGTCATGTTTAAACAAGTTGAAACCGAAGCATTCAGCCCTCGGGTCCGCTCAAGCTGAAAGCTGGATAGTTCAAGCACCGCAATAGAGTGCTCCTTTCGTTTTGGCAGCAAATCCAATGCCTGGGGGCCCAAGTTACCTCCACCAAGGACATCTCGGCCATCAGCCTTCAGAATATTCAGGACCAAGGTGGTAACCGTCGACTTTGCATTGGTCCCTGTAATAGCCACTAAAGGTTGAGTGGCAGGCCATGCTCTCCGAAACAACTGAATGTCGCTGACCAGCTCAGTCCTTGTATCGGCCAAACCCTCCGTTGTAGGAGGAATTCCAGGACTCACCACAACCTCATCATAAAGATCTAAAAATCTTGAGCTGAGGGGACCCAGATATGATGGAACACCTGGGAATTCAGTGTCAGCGAGATGCTTTAAATGCAAGTTTTTTCGCGTATCTGCAAGATCAAATTTAAGTCCCAAAGTTTGTAAATGACGCGCAATAGCTAATCCGGTGGGTCCAAGACCTAAAACAAGACGTCGCGTCGTCGCTATCAAACTCACTAACTACCTCAACTTCAAAGTCGAAAGACCCACAAGGACCAGCATCACAGAAATGATCCAAAAACGAACAATGATCCGGGGCTCAGGCCAACCCTTTAATTCAAAGTGATGATGGATAGGTGCCATCCGGAATAAACGCCTACCTGTGAACCTAAAACTAGCGACCTGCAGCATCACCGAAACCGTCTCAAGCACAAAGACCCCTCCCATAATAAAAAGGACCAATTCTTGACGAACCATGACTGCAACAACCCCGAGCGCAGCACCCAAAGATAAAGCGCCAACATCGCCCATAAAGATCTGAGCGGGATACGTGTTAAACCAAAGAAAACCAAGGCCTGCACCTACTATGGCACCCAGAAATATAGTCAATTCTCCAGTGCCTGAAATATAAGGAAGAAACAAGTATTGGGAAAAAATTACATTGCCCGTGAGATATGCAAAGGCACCGAGCGCACCCGCGACGAGCACCGCTGGTAAAATAGCAAGCCCATCTAATCCATCGGTTAAATTAACCGCGTTAGAGGTACCAACAATTACAAAATACGTCAGCACAACATAACCAGCGCCGAGGGGAATTAAAACATCTTTAAAAAAAGGAATTAATAAGGTTGTCTCAGCTGGTGTTTCAGCCATTCGATAAAGAGTAATAGCAGCTATTAAACTTATTAATGACTGACCTAAGTATTTGGCTTTAGCCGATAAACCTTTTGAATTCTTTAAAGCAACTTTTTTCCAATCATCGATCCAGCCAATCGCACCAAAACAAAGCAACACAAACAACGCCACCCAAATATATTGATTTCCAAGATCAGCCCACAAAAGAGTAGAAGTGGTAATGCACACCAAAATTAATACGCCCCCCATAGTTGGCGTTCCTTGTTTCGATAAATGTGACTCAGGACCATCTTCTCGCACTGACTGCCCAATCTGCCTCAACTCCAAAGAACGGATAACCCAGGGGCCGATACTAAGAGCTGTAATAAGGGCTGTTAAAACTCCTAAAATGGATCGAAGCGTCAAGTATTGAAATACCGAAAAAGCAGGCTCAAACTCACTGAGGTAATTGGCTAGCCACAAAAGCATCGTTTCTACGCCCCTTTATTACGTGTTAAAAACTTTACAACACGATCCATGCGTTCTGAATGCGAGCCCTTCACTACTACAGTGCCTTTCAAGTACTTTAGTCCCAAAAAATCAGAAAAAAATGTGTCAAGGATTTCAAAGTGTGTAGCACCTGCGCCAAATCCCGCCGCCACCGCTTCCGCAGATCCGACAGTAATCAATTGCGTAAGCCCTGATGACTTTGCGTATTCACCCAGGCGACGCATCTCGGACTCAGCAGAGTCGCCTAATTCAGCCAGCCCACCCATAATTAATAGGCGGTCACCAGCCTGCTCAGACAACCAATCAATAGCAGCTCTGACGGCCTGCGGACTTGAGTTGTAAGTATCATCAACTACAAGCAAATCATTCACACGAATAGGTGTCATCCGCCTAGGCTCGATTGACGCAGACTCCAGTCCACTTGCGATATCGATCACGCTCACACCAGCCACATGACAGACCGCAGCCGCAGCCGCAGCATTTTCCATAAAGTGCTGACCAAGAGTAGGTAATGTCACTTTTATTTGATCACTGAAAAGAATTATTTCGACCCGTTCTTTGCCAATAGGCTTCCAACTAACATCAGCATTTTGACGGCCAAATGAAAGAATTTTTCGATCAGCAGCGCGCTGCTTCCACAACTCAAAAGCAGGCTCATCTGAGTTAAGGATCACCGCACCAGTAGGGGATGTATAATCAATAATTTGGCCCTTTTCTTTAACGATCGCCGAAAGTGTGCCAAAGCCCTCAAGGTGAGCAACTCGAGCATTTAATAAAACCGAATAGTTTGGACGAATAGCGGCTGCCAGGAGCTCTATATCACCGGCTTTAGATGCTCCAAGCTCAAAAACCGCGTAAGCGTGATCTTCACGCAATCGCGCGGCAGTCAGGGGCAACCCAAGATCATTATTATAATTACCCTCAGTCTCCAAGATATCTGGGTGCCCAGAATGGGTTGCTGACTGACGAAGGATCGACGAAACAAAACCACGGGTACTGGTTTTGCCCTGACTGCCTGTTATTGCTATAACAGGATGTTTAAAACCATCCCTAAAATGACGGGCCAAGACCATCAGAGCAATTACTGTGTCGTCAACAAAAATTTCGGGCAAAACTTGCTGGGGCTCACTGACCAGAGCAGCCACCGCACCTCGATCACGAGCGGACTGAATATAATCATGACCATTCCGAACACCTTTCAGAGCAACAAACAAATCACCGGCTTTAACGGTACGACTATCAATCGAAATTCCCGTCACTCGCGCTTGCCCATTTGATCTCGCCTTCAGTACGCCTGCAAGATTACTCAAGCGATCAGGAAGCATGTAGTTCACCCCTCTCAGACAATCCATAGGCGCTGGCTACGATCGCTCTATCTGAGTGAGCAATAGTTCGCATCTCTAATAACTGAGTAGACTCGTGGCCTTTGCCGGCAATTAAAATCCAGTCTTCGGGTGCGGCTTTAGCTATTACATAACGAACTGCCTCAGCTCGATCTAACTCGATGAGCCTAGGCGCTCGCTCCATCCCATCAACAATATTATTTAAAATAGCGTCAGGTGATTCAGAACGCGGATTATCCAGAGTAAGCACCACTTCATCCGCTAAACGGCTAGCTATCTCACCCATTAATGGGCGTTTGCCTTTATCCCGATCGCCCCCACAACCAAAAACCGCCCAGACAAGGCCTTTTGAGTGCCACCGGCAAGTATTTAATGCCTGCTCCAGTGCATCTGGAGTGTGAGCGTAATCCACTACAACCGTTGGCATTTGAGGATTCTGAAAATACTCCATTCTTCCAGCGGCTGGCTCTAGATGATGTGCCGCGGAAATCAATCGTTCTAAATTACCCGGAGCTACCGCGTAGACTGCAGCCATGGCAGAAATTGTATTAAGTACATTGAACTGCCCCAATAAAGGTAGCTGAAACGCAACTTGATGCCCATCAAAGACCAATTCCACGTGACACCCAATTTTGATGGGCTCGATCGTTGTAATGCGAATCCTAGCAGTGCGGTCAAATCCAAAAGTCCACAAATCAAACTCGCAAAGCTCGGCGGCCAACCGCGCTCCAAATGGATCATCCGAACAAATTACCGCTATCTTTGCACCATAGTCCGTAAATAGGCGTCGCTTAACATTTCCGTATGTAAGCATGTCAACATGATAATCAAGATGATCTCTCGTTAAATTCGTGAGGACAGCCACATCAAAAGGAATACCGCTTACCCGATGCTGGTCTAGCGCATGTGAAGACACCTCCATCGCGCAGAGCGATACCTTCCTTGCGCAAAGCTGTGCTAAACAATGAGTTAGTGTGATAACGTCCGGCGTTGTGCGATCAAATTGATAAAGCTTATCCACCCCAACCGAAACTCCGAGCGTCCCGATTTTACCTGTTGCTATTCCAAGAGATTTAGCCAGTTGATCTATTAGATGTATTGTTGTTGTTTTTCCGTTAGTTCCGGTAACGCCAATAATCTGCATGTTCTGGCATGGGGAATCGAAGAAATACTGCACAATAGTTCCGAGGCGCTGGCGAAGATTTTTGATGGTGATAACAGGCACTACAAACGGAATAACTCCATCCCAGCTATCACAAACGATAGCAGCCGCACCCCTCTCCACTGCTTCTTGCGCATATTCCATGCCGTGACAACTGGTCCCCTCCATGGCAAAAAATACTGTACCTTCGGAAACCTCACGTGAATCAAGCGCCAATCCCGTCACATTAACTTGCGAGACTGTCTCTATGGATACGCCAATGGCGCCTAATAAATCATAAAGATTCACTGTGCGATCCTTCCAGCCAGAATGCGTGTTTTTGGACTGTCTGGTTCAATGTCATAAATTCTCATCACATCATCCATCACATCTGCAAAAACGGGGGCCGCGACTTGCCCTCCAAAATAGCGCTGAGACCTGGGATCATCGACAGAAATAGCCATCACAAATCGCGGATTTGACAAAGGAGCAATCCCTACAAAACTAGCCACATACTGGCGACTTGCATAAGATCCGCCAGCAGATAACTTCTGGGTAGTGCCAGTTTTTCCGCCCACCCTGTACATCGGCACTTGAGCCTGCGTTGCTGTTCCGCCCACCTGAGTTACGGCCTCTAGCATTGGCAACACCTGCTCAATTGTTCCAGCCTTAAAAACTGCCAAAGGCTTTGGGGTGGCGCCCCCTGAGAGTAACGTGAGACGCTTTAGAACTCCGGCATTAGCAAAGACGCTGTATGCTTGGGCCAACTGAATTGTCGTGGCATTTAGCCCATATCCAAATGATAGGGCCGCACGATCCATGTCCCCCCATGCCGCAAAACTTGGCAAAGAGCCTTCTGCCTCACCCGGGAATCCGATTCCAGTAGACTGGCCGAATCCCAACAGCGCAAGTCGATCACGAAGAGCTGAAGGCTCCATCATCAAGCCGATCTTCGCTACACCGACGTTAGATGATTTAGATAGCACCCTCGATACATCAATCAGCCCATAGTTTTTGAAGTCACTAATCACGTTGCCTTGGACTCGAAACTGGCCCGGCGTGGTCTCAATTTGAGTGTCCGATTGAATCAAACCGAGATCAATCGCGGTTGCAATCGTAAATGGTTTGATTGAAGAGCCGGGCTCATGCATATCGCTCACAGCTCGATTGCGAACTCGATCGGGTGTCCGGGACGATATATTGTTTGGATTAAATGCGGGCTGCGCGGCTAGGGCTAAAATTTCACCAGACCATGCATCCACTAATACCGCACTTCCCCCAACTGCTTTAGAACGATTCACAGCTCCTTTTAGCGCTCGATAAGTTAAATATTGAAGACGAAGGTCAATCGATAGCCTCAAGTCTTTACCATGCTCAACCTCTTCTCCAGCACTAATATATCGGACTACATTTGCCCGTCGGTTTGCTAATACATGGCGACTTCCATCTTGTCCAGATAGCCAGTGATCAAAAGAGAGCTCCAGACCCTCCTGAGCCTCATCATCAATATCAGTGAAACCCAAAAGATGCGACGCAACCTCACCCGCAGGGTAAAAACGGCGAAATTGTTGCTCGACCTTAACCCCCTCCAATTTTAGGGCCTCTATTTTTGCAGAACCCTCCGGCGTGACATTTCGAGACAAAAAAAGATAAGGCAGCAAGCTCTGAGCGACCCTCTGCTCTAGTTGTTCAGGTGACCGATCCAAGAAAGGAGCCAATTTTTTCGCCCAAGGCGTGCCAATGAGCTCAGCAGTACGCACTCCAATTCTAAAAACAGGTGTTGAAACCGCCAGAGGCTCACCAAATCGATCTGTAATCATGCCTCGATAAGCAGGAATGTCTTGGTGGCGATTCGTAAGTTCGTCGCCTATACCCTGCAAGTGTTGATTTTCGAATACATGCAGCCAGACCAAACGAGTGCAAATTATTAGTGCGCAGCTCCCAATGACAGAGCCGACGAGCCATAGACGCCAACTTTTTGATGGCTTGCGGACTTTCGATCTCATCGATCGCGCTCCATCAAACGAATATGGCTTAAATCTGGAGCCCTCATAAACAGGCTGCTTTTTGCCAGACGATCGATCCTCAGATCCGAGGACACAGCGCCACGCTCAAGTAATAACCGACTCCATTCGGCCGTAAGTCGACTCCTCTCGGCAAGAATCTCTTGCAGCGCCGAATACAACTTCCGTGTTGTATAAGCAGTCTCCACGACAGAAATTGAGGTTATGATTAAAGCTACGATTAAAGTAGTACCAAGCCAAAATCTCGGGTGATAAAAATAATTCATCATGCGGCTAGCGTCCGCTCAGCAACCCGCAACACTGCGCTACGAGCTCTTGGATTCTTGTTCAACTCGAACGCAGAAGGCTTAACTGCCTTGCTTATTATGGATAATCGGGGTTTTTCAACCGATTCTGGTAATGGCATCCTTGGATCTCCCTTTGGCGGACGGGATGCATCACGAAAAGCATGTTTTACCAAGCGATCTTCTAGTGAATGAAAGGAGATCACAACCAACCGGCCACCTGCCTCTGTGCGCTCAACTGCGGCCTGAATTCCTTTCGCAACCTCAGAGAGCTCTCCATTAATGAATAATCGAATTGCCTGGAAAGTGCGAGTTGCAGGATGTTTGTGATAATCCTTTTTCGGCTGAGCAGCACTGACGAGACGAGCAAGCTGTGCCGTAGTTTCCAAAGGCGCTTCGCCACGTGCCTCAACAATCGCACGCGCGATACGACGAGAAAAGCGCTCTTCACCAAAGGCCCACAGCACATGCGCTATTTCATCAGCATTCGCCTTTGCCAACCAATGGCAAGCCGAGAGGCCTGAAGTTGGGTCCATCCGCATATCAAGCGGGCCATCTGACTGAAAACTAAAGCCCCGCGCAGCATCATCCAATTGCGGGGACGACACGCCTAAATCCATCAAGACACCGGATACACGCTCAATTTTCAGCTCATCAAGCACAATCTTTAAATGGGAAAAAGCTGTATGCACGATCCGAAATCTAGAATCTTGAGTAGCAAGCTCAGCAGCAGCCAAGACCGCAGTAGGGTCGCGATCAAAAGCGATCAGTCTACCATGCGGACCAAGAAGCTCTAAAATTCCAGAAGCATGTCCGCCTCTCCCATAGGTACAGTCAAGATAGACTCCATCCTTTTTAATGCATAAAGCTTCCAAAGCTTCCCTGTAGAGCACCGGCAAATGATCCATTGAGACGCCCCCTCTACAACGATAAATTAATAAGTTCGACAGACGCATCTTCTCCGATGGGCTCATCAAGATAAGCCTCTGTCATTGAAGTCCATCGCGCCTCACTCCAAATCTCGAATTTTTGCCCCTGACCCACCATGATCAAACGCTTTTCAAATTCCGCATGCTCTCTATGCATAGACGGTATAAGAAGACGGTTGGCGGAATCCAAATCCAGCTCTGTCGCATACCCAACCATTAGATGCTGCAACCGCCGCGCTTGACGACTAGTTGAGTTCGGTAGAGCGTTAACCTGAGCCTCTATAAGCCTCCAGTCCACCATTGGGTATAAAAGTAAACAGCGGTCAAATGGATGCACTGTGAGAATCATCGGGCCATCACAACGATCAGCGAGGCGATCACGATACTTGGCAGGCAAAGCCAAACGCCCTTTTGTATCCAAATTGATCGGGTTGATCCCGCGAAACAATACCTTCTCCCTGGGTTAATACAGCCAGGATTCTATAAAATCCCCACAAGATTCCACTTTTTCCCACAAGTAGACTCTATTTACCCACCAATTAACAGTCAAATCAGAGAGCCGTTATCAGATGAGCGGTCTCACAATAACTGTTTAGAGAGGTTTTTAAATAATTGTTTTAATTCAGAAAACTAATTTTATTAGATAGCAAAAAATTGCCCCGCTTGGGCACAAAAAGATGAGAAAGAATAGCGGAAAAAGGGGGAGTTAGCCGATAAGCCGGGTTCTGTCTTAGACAATCATTCATCTAGAAACTGCGTCACCGCAGTTTTCAAGCGACCTACCCGAATCCAGCGCGAGGCACGCATTGCGGATTCCTATTTGGTCTTGCTCCAGGTGGGGTTTGCCTTGCCGTTACGTGTTACCACGAACGCGGTGCGCTCTTACCACACCCTTTCACCCTTACCGGCTAGGCCGGCGGTCTACTCTCTGCTGCACTTTCCGTAGGCTCGCGCCCCCCAGGAATTACCTGGCACCTTGCCCCGAGGAGCCCGGACTTTCCTCTCCTGCTTGCGCAGCAGCGATTGCCTAGCTAACTCCTAGAGATAGTCTCTACCCTTAGGTCGGATTCGTCAATTTTTGATAAAGCTCACGCCTAGGGATACCAGTTAGTTCGGCGCAGACCGAGGCCGCCTTAGACGGGGATAATTCACGCGCTAAAACCGCTAATAACTTTGCCGCATTTAATTCATAACTACTTTCACCCGAATCATTAGGACCCACCAACACAACAAATTCACCGCGAATCCGGTCAGGATTATTTAAAAACCAGTCAGCACATTCCCCTGTATCAACACGAACCAATTGCTCGTGGGTTTTAGTAAGTTCACGTGCAAATACAACCTTACGACCGACCGCTGATTGATCAAGGCGGCCCGCAAGATCAGTGATTCGGTGGGGTGCCTCATAAAGCACTAAAGTACCAGGCCAACCAAGCCCAACATCCAACGCTTTCTGACGAGCTCCGCCTTTGGCTGGGAGAAACCCAATAAAATGGCAAGGATTTGAGGGCAACCCGCTAATGGAGAGAGCAGCTGCCAACGCCGACGGCCCAGGGATTGCTATCACAGGCAGATCAGCCTCATGAAGCCTCTCAATTAATAGCCGCCCTGGATCGCTAATCGCTGGCGTTCCAGCATCGGATACAAGAGCAGCGGATTCGCCAGTCCTCAACCAATCAATCACCCTAGGAATCTTCCCAGCCTCTGAATAAGCGTTAAAGGAAATAGTTCTTGTTTTGACTCCAACAGCCTTTAATAGCTGCCCAGTCACCCTTGTATCTTCAGCTAGGATCAATGACACAGTTTTCAGAATCTCGATCGCCCGAGCTGATAGATCATTGAAATTGCCAATCGGCGTTGCCACAACATAGAGTGCAGGTGGTAGAGTAGAAGATGATTTAGATTGAAACACTTAGGTGAGTCCAAATTGTTACTAAGGTTGAAGCCTGCCCGAAAATCGGCATTACTAATAGGCCTAATCGCAAGTCCTTTGCTGCTGACTGGTTGTCCACAACAGCAAGTTCATAGCCCTGCAATGGCCGAGATAGTGGAAAGGCAAAGTGCTTCACTTCCAATACCGCAAATCCTTCAATCACCCGAAGCCTCGCTCACAGATAATGTCGAGCAAAACGCACCCCTTCCCCTGGCCGTGACAAATGAGCCTAAACCATCGCAAGATGTCGATTCAACTGTGGTGGCAAAGAGCCTACTCAGCACCGGAAAAGACAGCGAAAACGAATTCAATAGAAAGCCCGTATTATCGGATTGGCTCAATAAAGGACGCGAGATCGCCCGTACCGAATTGCAAAACGGCAAAAAAGTCGAGACTAATTTGGCTCCCCAATCGACGCCCATAAAGACCACAGTTATCAACCGCATTGACGCAACTCCAATACCCATAAATCAGACCGGAATAGTCCAATTCGAGACCAGCCAAAAAGAACCAAACCCCATTTTTAATTCCCCTAACGTAACCGCGATCAATCCAATATCGATCTCTCCCATGGATGAAACTCCCGAAATTACCGCTCCGATTGAGTTGGCGCGACTCAACATGTCCCGAGGCGAACCTGAAACAGCAATAAACATACTAAACGCCATAAATTTAGATGGCCTCGAACAAGCAGAAAGATCTCAAATACTAGAAATTAAGTCAGCCGCATTCAGACGACTAAACTTTTCAATGGCAGCACTCCGGATAGATGCCGATCGCGTTCAATACTTAGAGAATCCCGTGCGGAGCACTGAAATCGAACGAATCCTTTTCAAAATAAATCAATTGCCCTCACTAATTAGAGATGATCTGACCCGGGGTGCCGATATACTCGCTGGATTAGCCGCTGCTCAAACCCTATCTGTAACAAATGACCACGAAGGCACAATCCGCTGGTTAAGGAAATTCCAGAATCATCCGCTCCTGGACGCGGAAATATCTCGATTCTCCTTTTTGAAAAGCCAGGAGATGCCAAAGGTCTTCCACGTCACTGTCTTATTGCCCTTGAGTGGAGACCTGAGTACTGCTGGCCGCGCCATCCGTGATGGGATTTTATTTGCATACAGCAAATCAATTAAATCCTCAGATATGGCCATTAGCATTAGGGATTCGATGACCGTTAGTGATGGTGAGCTTAAACGATTAACTCAGGGGGAAACCACTGAATTTATCATAGGCCCACTTCAACGCAATCAGATAGACCGAATCCTCTCCATGAACCCGATTATTCCAGTGTTAGCCTTGAATCGATTCAACATAAACAAGTACCGTTCGGTTAATAAAGCACCCATATATAGTCTCAGCCTTTCTATTGAGGACGATGCAGAGTCTGCGGTGGCATATGCTAGTGACACTACTAAAGAACCAAGAATCCTCAGCTTATACAGCAACTCACCCTTAGGATTGCGGGCCTCCGATGCAATCAAAAAGTTGTTAAATGACGAGAATGGATCGAGTGCAGGTCAGTCTGCACTCGACCAGAAAAAACCGGGTGACACCATCGCTACATCGCTGGGTGTCACAGATAGCAAGAACAGAAAAACAGCATTGAGCCGCTTACTCAAATTAAAGCTAGAACATACGCCGCGAATCCGTCAGGATTTGACAGCAGTCATTGTACAAACCAACCCGAGAGCCGCACAGCAACTGCGGCCACTATTTGACTTTTATTACTTAGGGCAGACTCCCCTAATTCTGATTGGAGCGTACAGATCGGACCTCGCAAAATTTGTTGAGGACTTCCACCAAACAACAATTTTGGCAACCCCCTGGGAGCTGGGATCGGCAGCCAAAGATTCTCTAAAGAACCGTCCGCTGACTCTAGAGGGATTTGGCACCCTAACAGCGATCGGGAGCGATGCCATGAAAATGGCTTTTCGTCTTGGTTTTGGATTCGACACGTCATTCCAAGGTGAAACCGGCTACTTAACGCTTAGGGATGACTCCACTATTAAACGGCGCTTGGGCAAATTAGATATTAGTCAAACCGGGAATATCACCCAGTCCGTTTGGCCTACTGAAGAGACACCAAAAGCCTTTCAGTTGATTCCAAATGCAAGATAAAGGGGTCCTAGAAGAGTGTGTCGCTATGCGGATAGCAAAAGCCACTGAAGCAATGCAGCAGTGCCCTGAATTGACTCCCCTTCTAGTTAAAGCATCATCAACTATTGCCAATGCTCTCTTAAATGATGGAAAAATTCTTGCCCTTGGAACAGGTTCTTCAACTGCATTGGCCCAGATTTTTTCAGCGCAACTGATGAATAAATTTGAACGAGATCGTCCAGGCTTACCCGTAATAGCATTGTCGGCAGATACTGTAATGATGAGCTCCCTGGATGATCAGTCGACATCCGGTCAATATGCTCGACAAATTAAAGCGCTGGGTAAGGCGGCTGATTGTTTGATGGTAGTATCGGGCATAGAAACTCGTAGGAATGTAATCCAAGCAATAAATTCAGCCCACGAATTGGAATTACCAGTGATTGCTCTGACCGGGTGTAGCAACGGAGAAATAGGGCCTCTGTTAAACTACAGGGATATTGAGCTTAGAGTAGACTCAGACCACCCAGCCACTGTCCGTGAACAACACCTTTTCTTGATTCATTGCTTGGGTGAATTAATCGACCGACAAATCTTTGGATAGAAAGGATTTATAAATGCGCTATTTATCTGCCTCACTCGTTTTAGTGACAAGCTTGGCCGTCTCCGGTTGCGCGGCACTTATCGAATCAACGATATCAGAGCCCATTTCAGATAACCGGGGGAGCAGAACAGCCGGAAAAATTATTGATGACGCAACCGCCGAGGTGGCGATCGCCGTCAACCTAAAAAAGGCATCAGCAGAACTCAAATTGAGTAATATAAATATCAAAGTTTACAATGGCGTCGTCTTAATTTCCGGGCAGGTCGCATCACAAGAATCGCGAGAGATCGCTGAAAAAGTAACCTCCCAGCATCGCGGTGTAAAAAAGGTCATTAATCAGCTGGAAATAGCAGGAAAAGCCACGGTCATATCGGAAATTAACGACTTAACAATTTCCGCTCAAGTTAAAGCCTTGATCCTGAGGGACTTGAATCGCGAGGTCTATCAACGAACTCTAATCACCACCGAAAACAGCGTCGTGTACGTTATGGGTTTCGTAACCAACACGGAGGCAGCAGCAATAGAAAACGTAATAAGCAAAGTCGGCGGCGTCAAGCGCATTGTGCGTGCATTCGAGTATATCGACTAGCTATCATCTAGCTTAACAATCCTAAGATTTGGTCGATTCAATGACTTCGGAGCTTCTAACTGTCTTGAATCATCTGAATCTATTGAGCCCAAAATTTGCCCCGCGTTATTTTGCTCACCGGGCTGCTCTGGCACTCCACCGGGCTCTTGTCCAAAAGCCATACCTAAGCCAGACTGTTTACCGTAAATAGCTGAGATAGCGCCATAAGGCACATTAATCTCAGTAGGGATCCCACCAAAACGAGCCTGAAAAATTATAAAACTGTCGCCCATAATAAATCTGGCAATTGATGCCGGCGCTAAGTTGAGAATTATTTGGCCATTGTCCACGTGATTTTCAGGAACTGCGACTGCCGGATAGCTGCAGTCAACTACTATGTAAGGATCCTCTCCGCCCTCCACAATCCAATCATAGAGAGCCTTAACTAGATACGCACGAGAAGAGCCAAGAGCCATCAGTTACGAGGCATTTCAAGCTCAGATTCGGACAAACTTGCCTGAAATGACTCTCGGTTAAACATCCTGTATTGATAATCCTGAAGTCCGCGGGTTTGCTTCGTAACCAACTCGATTCCCAAATACGGAAGACGCCACAGAATTGGAGCTACAGCACAATCAACAAGTGAAAATTCTTCACTCATAAAATGAGGCATTTCTTCAAAAATCGGAGCTATAGATGTTAACTGCTCTTTCAGTTCCTTAACTGCAGAGGGGGAACGCTTATTATTACGTTTCGCTGTTTCAATGATGCGAATCAACGGAGTCCATTCTTTCTCAATGCGGTGCAAAAACATGCGGGCATTACCACGGGCAACCGGATAAACCGGCAACAATGGGGGATGAGGAAAGCGCTCATCGAGATACTCCATCATAATATTTGGGTCATAGAGCACTAGATCACGATCTAAAAGCGTCGGTAAATTATTGTACGGATTGATCTCAGATACTTCTGCTGGCACACCATCAGGATCACAATCAATTACATCGACCGTAACACCTTTTTCAGCGAGTACGATCCGAACGCGATGTGATAAATGATCCGTTGGATCAGAAAAAAAAGTCATAGTGGAACGTTTGGTCACAAGTGACATAAGTAATTTATTCTCCGGTTATACAGACAGACAGCCAGAAGCTAGCTGTCCTTAGGTCATCCTACCGCACTCAAATTAATGAACATCTTTCCAGTATTCGCGCTTCAGTAGATATGCAAAAACAAAAAAGAGCATTAAGAAAAGCAGGACATAAAGTCCCATTTTATGCGACTGAGCTTTAGAAGGCTCTCCTATGTATTCAAGAAAGTTTACCAGATCGTAGATCAATCGACTGTACTCTGTGTCGCTTAAAGTTCCAGAACCCTCAACAATTTCCAGGGTATCACATTGGCCCTCGGTAATTGACTCGCCTGATGCTAGATCGGTGTTTATTCCAGCATCACATATAGCGAGCTGGATACCTTGAAGCGGCTCAAGAACATGCGGCATCCCGACCTTCGGAAATACTTTATTATTTACGCCCAATGGTCGCGCAGGGTCTGAGTAAAAAGTCTTCATATAAGTATATACCCACTCCGGCGATCGCTTTCGGGTAACTAGCGATAAATCGGGGGGAGGAGCACCGAACCATTCTGCTGCGCCAGCAGCCGGCATAGCTATAGTACCCAAGTCTCCGATCTTCTTATCTGAGGGAACAACGGTTTCTAACATTACGTCAATTTCGACCCCTAAGTCGGACGCTGTTCGCTCGTAACGCTGGTAACCAATAGAATGACAACCCATACAATAATGAGAGAACGTCGCAAGGCCTCGCTGAAGTGACGCCTTATCCTTATAATTTGGCGTTATATCCTCGAGAGGATAGCCAACACCGCCCGCGGCGAACGCCATAGAGTTAGCAAATAAAAAACTTAAAGCGACAAAAATCTTCATTTGGTAACCCTCTCCGGCACTGCCTTAGTAGACTCCCAGCGCGAGTACCAAGGCATGGCAAAGAAGAATAAAAAATAAATCAGCGTTCCAGCCTGTGCTACTGCAGTTCGGATCGGTGTCGAAGGCAATGAACCCAGAACGCCAAGCGTTACGAATGCCAAGCAGAACAATGCCAGCATGATTTTTGATAAATTACCCTTGTAGCGCATCGATCGCACAGGGCTACGATCGAGCCATGGCAATACAAATAGTATTGCAATCGCCGCTCCCATGACGACAACACCCCAGAATTTTGCATCCAATCCGAACATAGGAAAGGTTATGGCCCTCAACATCGCGTAAAAGGGAGTGAAATACCAAACTGGAGCAATATGCTCAGGTGTCTTAAGAGCATTGGCTGGTTCAAAATTTGCATGCTCTATAAAATAGCCACCCATCTCAGGGAAGAAAAACAACACTACACAGAAAACAAACAAAAATACTGCAACACCCACTATGTCTTTCACCGTGTAATAAGGATGAAATGCAATTCCGTCTAAAGGCTTACCATTGACATCTTTTGTATCTTTAATTTCAATACCGTCTGGGTTATTCGACCCCACTTCATGAAGAGCCAGTATATGTAGAACCACAAGTCCGACTATGACCAATGGCAAAGCAATAACATGCAAAGCGAAAAAGCGATTCAGCGTGATTCCACTGATGAGATAATCACCTCGAACCCATTGTGCCAGATCCTCCCCGATCAGAGGAATGGCTGAGAATAAGGAAACAATGACCTGCGCGCCCCAATATGACATCTGACCCCAGGGTAACAAATAGCCCATAAAGGCCTCGGCCATCAAAACCAAATAAATCGTCATCCCAAAAATCCAAATCAACTCACGTGGCTTTTGGTAAGAGCCATACATAATACCTCTTAGCATATGGAGATAAACAACTATGAAAAATGCGGAGGCGCCGGTAGAGTGCATATAACGAATCACCCAACCCATTTCCACATCACGCATAATGTATTCAACAGACGCAAACGCCCCTTCCGCGCTCGGCTCGTAGCTCATGGTCAACCAAATTCCAGTCAAGATCTGATTCACAAGCACCAAGAGCGCTAAAGAACCAAAAAAATAAAATACATTAAAATTTTTCGGAGTCCAGTACTGAGCCAGATGCTTATTGTAAGCATCTATAATAGGTAGCCGCTGATCTATCCAGCCAAGTAAGCCCTTAGCTTCTGTTACTCTAAGTCCCATTAGGCTATCTCCTCATCAACACCAATAATCACAACACTATCGCTCTCATATTTATGGGGAGGGACTATAAGATTTGTTGGCGCAGGTACACCTCTGTATACACGACCGGCCAAATCAAACTTGGAGCCGTGACAAGGACAAAAATACCCGCCCATCCAATCATCACCCAAATCAGCAGGCGCTAATTCAGGGCGAAACTGGGGCGAACAGCCAAGATGAGTGCAAATACCAACAATGATTGCAATCTCGGGCTTAATCGAGCGGGCTTCATTAACTGCATAGACTGGCTGTTGCGGCTCTTCACTATTCGGATCGGCTACCATAGGAGTTAGTTTTGCCAGCCCCGCAAGCATTTCAGGCGTGCGGTGCAAAATAAATACTGGTTTACCACGCCATTCTGCACGAACTTGCTCCCCTGGGCGGACCTTAGAAATATCTATCTTAACTGGTGCGCCGGCAGCTTTTGCTTTAGCACTCGGATTCCAAGACGCCACAAAAGGAGTGGCGACACCAATAGCTCCAACAGCGCCAAGCGCAGAAGTTACACCGATTAGGAATTTGCGCCGGGAGGCTTCAGGTTGATCCTCAATGTTTACGACTGCATCCGCCATTAATGTGTCCTTTGAGAGTAGTTTAAGACTAATTTGCCGCTTGGATTCTAGAGTTTGAGGCGCGGGCAAGCAAGCTTCTTATGACATTTAGCAATAGTAATTTACGCATTCTTATAGCCATAAAAAAACCCGCCGTAGCGGGTTTTCAATGCGTTGCTACTTAACGCTTAGAAAATTGTGGCCGCTTCCGCGCCTTTCTCAAGCCAACTTTTTTACGCTCCACCTCACGTGCATCACGCGTCACATAGCCAGCCCGACGAAGATCACCCTTGAGTGTGTCATCATAATCAAGAAGAGCACGGGTAATTCCATGGCGAATTGCACCGGCTTGACCTGATGCTCCCCCACCCACGACGGTAACAACCAAATCAAATTTATCAGTCATTTTAACCAATTCAAGAGGCTGGCGAACCACCATTTGAGACGTTTGACGACCAAAGTACTCACCGAGCCCTTTACCATTAATGGATATTTGCCCGGATCCAGGGCGCATAAATACACGAGCCGTCGATGTCTTTCTGCGTCCTGTTCCATAATTCTGTGTAGAAGCCATACCGAGTATCCTATGGTAAAGTCAATGTTTGGGGTTGCTGCGCGTCATGGGGATGCTCATTACCAGCATATACTTTTAACTTACGATACATCGCACGACCGAGTGGGTTACGAGGAAGCATACCCTTGACAGCTAACTCAATCACTCTTTCTGGAGAACGCTCAATCATCTGAGTAAAATTTGCCTCTTTCAAGCCACCAGGATGGCCAGTATGTCGGTAGTAAATCTTGTCAGTTGATTTCTTTCCGGTAACCCTCACCTTCGCAGCGTTCACCACAACCATAAAGTCGCCAGTATCAACGTGCGGAGTATATTCCGTCTTATGCTTACCGCGTAGGCGACGAGCGAGTTCGGTTGCTAAACGACCGAGAGTTAGGCCGTCGGCATCGACTACATACCAGTCATGCTGTACGGTTTCTGATTTTGCGCTTATCGTCTTCATATTCCACAATGCCTTAAACGGCTTTTAAAAGTCCTAAAGAGGCGCGGATTATAGAGATGGACCCAGGATTTCGCAACAGTCTTTTCATTATTCTGGCTGATGAGGCCGTTCAAGGTAATCGAACGACTGCATCTCTATTAGTCTCGAGCGACAACGATCAACCTCAAACGCAAGGTTAGGGCCGGAGTACAGTTCGTCGAGCGGCGTATCTGCCCCGATAATTAGTTTGACACTACGGTCGTAGAATTCATCTATCAGATGCAGCCACCTGCGAGTCATATCATCCCCAGAAACAGTAAATTTAGTAACTCCTGTTATCACGACCGTATGGAATATACGCGCGACCTCAATATAATCAGGCGCCGCTCGCCCTGGACCGCAGATAACACCAAAGTCAAACCAAACCACGTCTTTTGCAACAAAGCAGACCGGCAACTGTCGACGATTTATTTCAATGCAGGCCGCTTCACTCCTGCAAGCTTCTGGTGCCAGTGACAGTACCGATGTCCTAATAGCATCTAGTGCAGAACTATCAGTAACACTATAGTACAGACATGCGGACTCTAAATTCCTCAGGCGGTAATCGGTCCCTGAATCAAGATTTACCACCTTGCAGTGTTTATTGATGAGTTTGATCGCAGGCAAAAAACGATCTCGTTGGAGTCCATCTTTATAAAGATTCTCGGGTACTAAATTGCTAGTCGCCACCAAAGAAATACCACGACGAAATAGGGCCTCAAGTAAAGTGCCCAAAATCATGGCATCAGCAATATCAGATACAAAGAATTCGTCAAAACATAGGACCTTTACCTGCCGAGCGAACTCTTCAGCAATGAGTTCAAGCGGGTTTTCCGTGCCCTGCAGCTCGCTTAATTTCTGATGCACTTCATTCATAAAACGATGAAAATGCAATCTCCTGGCAGTCCCTGATGACAAAGAATCGAAAAAAAGGTCCATCAAAAAGGTTTTTCCGCGCCCTACGCCGCCCCAAAGATAAAGGCCAGTAGCGGGCGTATCCCAACGCTGCTTAAAAAATAACCCCCGCCGCCCTCCTCTCCAGACTTTACGATCATTAAGAGTCACTTGCAGTGCCTCCAACTTGGCCAATACTAACCGCTGATTTTCATCAGTATTAATTTGACCAGCCTGAACTAACTCCTCGTACACATCTGTCACAAATTTTTGATGCATCATGCGAAACCCTGTTCACGCCAATGCGTGACAACTACTTTTTTGAGATGGCTCAAATGACCATGAAAATAATGACCGCCTGTCGGGTAGATCTTCGCGGAAGCACCCACCGAAGCAGCATATCCAGCCATAGCATCCGCAGAGACGACCTCATCATCTTGATTGAAAATCACTAATACTGGGATGCTTGCATCCCAACTAAAATCCACTGGAAAACTTTCGATAGCTGGAGCTACTTGAATTAAGTCAGAAACTTTCACTGACGGCAATCCTATCCGAAGTCGAGATATCAATTGCGCGGCGACCGAGCCACCAAATGAAAAGCCAGCCAAAAGGACTTCACGCACCCCCGCAGAGATCATATGCGAGACTACCGCTTCAGCATCTGCAAGCTCACCATAACCCCCATCCCATTCACCCTCACTATTACCAGCCCCCCTGAAATTAAAAGCCACTGCTGGTAACCCGTTATCACGAGCCGCTCGCGCAATTGTTGTGATCACTTTATTCCCCATAGTTCCGCCGTGAAGCGGATGCGGATGCAAAAGCAGCAATACTTGCTCAGGCATACGCTCCCGCAAACTGCATCCAAACGAACTAATCTCAAGTTTACCAGCGGGGCCCACAATATAATCTGCTTGTAATTCATTCATAAGACTCTCACAATCTAATAGCGCTCACAGACCTCGCTCTTAGCCAAAAAACTTCGTACAATATCAAAAAATCGGAGTGTAGAGTGGAACTAACCGAGACTATCATCGGAATAATAGCACTAGCTTTTACGCTAGGAATTGGCGCGGGCTGGATGCTGAAACCAAATCAGACTATTGCGGTAACATCCCCAGATTTTGAACGCGCGAAAACCCTAGCAGAGGCGCGCAGTTCTGTGGTCACAAATGAAATCGAAGGCCACCTCGCAGAAATTGAAGAGATTCTAGCCGTATTGGCTGCGAAACAATCGGCACTAGTTAATGAAATTCGTGGCGAGAACGCATCCGTGTCGCCAACTGCAAAAAAGTTGCCTGCAGAAAATTCACCCCCTCGTGACTATGCTGAATCTCGCGGCCAACTGCTTTAACTAAGCCGGATTAAAATCATCAAAGAAGGCGACCTCTAATCTAAGCTCGCTGGATAGTTTTTGTCCCAAGGCCTGAATACCGAAGCGTTCAGTAGCATGATGACCCGCAGCGATATAATGCACGCCTAGCTCGCGGGCTTCGTGAGTAGTGCGTTCGGAAATTTCCCCAGACAAGTAAGCATCTGCACCCAAGGCGGCAGCTCTACCCAAATAATCCTGCGCACCACCAGTGCAAACAATGAGTTTTTCAATACACTCCGAACCACGCGGCGACGACACTAGCAATGGCTCTCGCTGGAGTACCATTGCTATTCTCTTCCCTACCATTTCCAAGGTTTCAGGCGGATTAAGCATTGCCATCCAGAGGAGCCCTTTTTCACCCTCTACTGGCTGGCAATCCGCATACCTTAATTCATCTAATAAAGCTCGATTATTGCCAAAGTCAACGTGGCAATCCAAGGGCAAGTGATAGGCCAACAACGACAAGTTGTTAGCAAATAATTTTTTCACACGAGCGCCCTTCATACCAATCAGCACTTGCGGCTCATTCCGCCAAAAATATCCATGGTGGACTAATAGTGCATCAGCGCCCCATTGAACCGCGCCATCGATTACCTCGGCCGATGCGGTAACCCCGAGAGCCAATTTACGAACAGTCGCCCGTCCTTCAATCTGCAATCCGTTCGGTGCATAATCGCTAAAATCTTCTGGATGCATCCAGTCATCGAGGATTTCTATTAGTGCGTGTAAACTAATCATGATTTTTCTCTTTTCGGATATTCAATGTTACAACAAATCACACGAATTCTCTGGCCCGTCATAACAGGAATCTTAGTCGCACTATTGATCATACGCGAGTTTCCAGAGTTGGCTGGCCGAGCCCGTGGCGTTGAACTAAATATTGTCGAACCGATGCCATTCCAGCCCCCCTTATCACGTCAATCTAGCTACGCAGACGCAGTCGAACGCGCGGCTCCAGCTGTCGTTAACATCTACACCACGACAATTGTAGAAACACGAGCACATCCACTTTCGAAAGACCCTCTCTTAAGCAACTTCTTTAATCTGTCCAGTGACCCAAAACGTGAACGAACGGGGTCTAGCTTAGGATCAGGAGTTATTGTTTCCGCTAACGGGTATATACTAACAAATCACCACGTCGTCTCCGGTGCAGATGGTATCGTCGTAGAACTCCGGGATGGCCGTATTTCGAAAGCCACCGTGGTCGGCGTAGACCCAGACACCGATATAGCTGTGTTGAGGATCGAAGAACAGGACCTCCCTCGACTTATTCTCGCCACATCTCCCGGTCAGATAGGCGACCTGGTTTTTGCCATCGGAAATCCGTTCGGGATAGGGCAAACTGTAACGATGGGTATCTTAAGCGCCACCGGCCGAGATCAAGTGGGCTTATCGACATATGAGAACTTTATTCAAACCGACGCAGCAATCAACCCTGGAAATTCAGGTGGAGCACTGATCAATGTGCGCGGAGAACTCATCGGCATTAATACTGCAATTTTCACACGAAATGGGGACTACAACGGCATTAGTTATGCAATTCCGTCTGCCATGGCCGCCTACGTTATGTCTGAACTGATTGAACATGGGCAAGTTATTCGCGGTTGGATTGGCATCGAAACAAAACCACTTACAGAAGAATTATCTCGATCATTCGGAGTGGCTCAGGCCACAGGAATCTTAGTCTCGGGCATTTACCGACATAGTCCAGCGGCCAACGGAGGCATTTTGCCTGGCGACATTTTGACACACATAAACGGAATCCGGCTCCTAGACAGCCGCAAGGCGAAGAATCAAGCGGCAAAGTTGGAGCCCGGCACGCAGGTCTCCATTAAGCTTTTGCGAAACGGACAGCCTACCGAACTTTCACTAACAATCGGTCAGCGCCCAGTATCCAGTAACTGATCCAACACCATCAGCATTGCATCAGATTCGCATGGGATACCAACGGTGATTCGCAACGTATCTGCTAATGCTGGATGAACCCCATCCAAGCACTTGACTAAAATATTGACCGATTTCAAGCCCTCAAAAATTTCAAAAGCGCGCCCTTTTGGCATCTCAACTAGAATAAAATTAGCTTCCGATGGCCAAACCTTTACGTTTCTATGCCCAAGCTCCAGGGTCAAACGCTGGCGCTCACTTCGGATCGCAGCACTCTGCTCCTCAAGAATTTCAGAATGCTCAAGCGCAAAGACAACTGCAGCCTGTGACAGAGTATTAATATTATAGGGCAGACGAAGCTTATCGTATTCACTAATCCACTCAGGGGCCCCTATTAATAAACCGAATCGACTCCCGGCTAATCCGATCTTGGACAAGGTCCGCATGATAAGCACATTGGGATATTTTTCTGCCCAATCGATATAATCCGCATCCGTAAATGCTGTATATGCCTCGTCAATCACCACCAAAGCATCAGTGGATTCGACTACAGCTCTCAAGCGACCATCCGTAAACAAATTTCCAGTCGGATTATTAGGCTGCGGCACAAAAACAATGCCAGCATCATTAGAATTGAGTCCCTCGATCCACTGCCCTGTATCCAGATCCATTTCCTCATCTAATGGCAAAGCGTGAAAGGGCACACGAAATTGCTTTGCCAACACCTTAAACATCACAAAACTTGGATCGGGAGCACAAACAGATCGTCCTGAACCAATCAAGCTCGAAATGAGTAATGCGATAATTTCATCTGAGCCATTTCCAAACAGGACAGATAGTGCATTTGGAATTTTCATCCAGGACTTGATGGATGTTCTAACTGCCCTAGCGGACGGGTCGGGATAACGATTCAACTCGCAAGCAGCAAGGCGATTAGCTAAAGATGACCGAAGCGAATCAGGCCAACTATATGGGTTCTCCATAGCATCCAGCTTAATCATACCGGTAGAATCAACTACTTGATAAGCAGCGCTCTCGATAATCGACTGGGGTATTATTCGCTGAATAAATTGGTCGCGGTTCAAAATCGGTACTCTGCAGATTTTGCATGAGCCGTGAGACCTTCTGAGCGAGCGAGCGTTGATGCCACTCTAGCAATTTTTTTTGCGCCTTCGGCTGTGCACTGAATTACAGATGAGCGTTTTATAAAGTCATATACACCAAGCGGTGAAGCAAACCGAGCGGCCCCAGACGTTGGTAAAACATGATTGGGGCCAGCACAATAATCACCAAGAGCTTCAGGCGTAAACCGTCCCATAAAAATGGCACCAGCGTTCTGAATCATCGGCAACATAAGTTCAGGATCATCTACGCAGAGCTCGAGATGTTCTGGCGCAATTCGATTGATCACATCCACTGCCTCTGAGCGATCAACGACCTCAATAACCAGACACCTGTGATTAATGGACTTGGTGATTATTTCTGATCGTTCAAGTGCGGGGACAAGCCGGTTCATGGCTTGAATCACTAGATCGAGATAATCCGCATCGCTGGAAATCAGGATGGATTGCGCTTCCTCATCATGCTCAGCCTGACTAAAAAGATCCATTGCCACCCAATCTGGGTTCATTGGCGGTTCTACATAAATCAAAACTTCCGACGGGCCTGCAATCATATCAATCCCAACCTTGCCGAAAACCTGTTTTTTAGCTGTCGCTACCCAGGCATTGCCGGGGCCCACAATTTTATCAACCCCCGTCACTGACTCCGTACCATAAGCCAAAGCTGCGACTGCCTGGGCCCCGCCAATGGTTATTACACGATCAACCTTGGCTAAATGTGCCGCAGCCAAAACGACGGAGCTAAGCTCTCCTCCAGGGGCAGGCACGACCATCTGAACGAGAGGGACGCCGGCAACCTTGGCTGGTATAGCATTCATCAAAACAGATGATGGATAGGCGGCTTTGCCGCCCGGAACATACAAGCCAACCCGCTGCATTGGCCGAACCTCTTGCCCAAGAGTAATGCCCGGATCTTTTTCAGGTAAACGCCAGCTCGACTCACGCTGTGCCTCATGAAACGCCCAAATCCGATTACAAGCGACCTCCAGAGCACCCCTGACATCATTAGACAGTGCGTCATAGGAATGCTCTAACTCATCTGCTGATAGAATGAGTTGGCTGATTTCTGTCGCCGGATTCCGATCAAGCTTTTGAGTTAGCTCCAAGACCGCTTGGTCCCCACGTTTACGGACATCTGAAATGATCTCCGAAACACGCGCTTGCCGATCAACATCGGAAACCAACTCCCAGTCAGTCAATGTCACGAGGCGCTCGAAGAAATTAGAGTCACTAGCTTTAAATCGAGTCGGATCAAGAGACATTATTTGCATTCACCCATTCGTTCAACGCTCCTATAATGGGCGCTATAAGTGCATGGCGAGTTTTCATAGCAACCCGAGAGACCACCAGCCGTGCACTAGAGTGCGCTATCAAATCTCGAGCTTCAAGGCCATTTGCCTCAAGTGTATTGCCCGTATCCACAACATCTACGATGACATCACTTAAACCAACAATAGGTGCCAGTTCCATCCCACCGTACAGCTTGATAGGATCAATTTGACGTCCTTGCGCAGAAAAATAGCGCCTCGCCACGTTCACATATTTCGTTGCAACACGCAGACGCCCAAATTTAGGCAGATCCACTCCCTTTCTGGTGGCCGTCATCAAGCGACATTTAGATAAATGCAGATCAACCGGCTCACAAAGCATGTCCGAACCGTATTCAAGCAGGGTATCTTTACCCGTAATACCAAGATGAGCTCCACCACGCTCTACGTATGGCGGCACGTCAGTAGCGCGCAAAACCAGTAAACGCACATCTGGTCGAGTTGTCTCAAATATAAGTTTGCGACTACCTGTTAAGGCTTCAGTTGGCTCGATCCCAAGAACTGCCAATAATGGCAGAATATCATCCAGAAGACGCCCCTTCGCCAATGCAAATATTAATGGTTCAGTCACATGCGTACCCGCTCAATATTAGCGCCAAGTCTACGCAACTTCTCTTCAATTCGCTCATACCCGCGATCAATGTGATAAACGCGATCAACAATAGTTTCGCCATCGGCTACGAGCCCAGCTAACACCAAGGAGGCGGACGCTCTCAGGTCGGTACTCATTACTGGCGCGCCCTGCAGCACTTCAATACCAGTTAGGTATGCAGTTGCCCCTTGCAAATCTATTAATGCACCCATCCGCTGTATTTCCGGTATGTGCATCATTCGATTTTCAAAAATGGTTTCCGTTATCCGACCATTCCCTTCGGCAATCGCGTTCAGTGCTACAAATTGCGCCTGCATATCTGTGGCAAACCCAGGATATTCAGCCGTAGAAATATTTACTGCCCTAGGCCTGCGACCCTCCATGTCCAGCCGCACGAAATCTTCACCACACTCGACTAATGCGCCTGCCTCTTGCAACTTCAATAAAATTGCACCCATATGCCGAGGTTCGCAGTGAGTCAGCGTACAACTCCCACGTGTCGCCGCCACCGCCACCAGGAAGGTTCCAGCCTCGATCCGATCAGGGATTACACGATGTACACCCCCGCTTAACTCGGGAACACCTTCGATCCGAAGTGTATCTGTGCCAATTCCATCAATCTTGGCACCAAACGCCACTAGGCAATTAGCCAAATCAGACACCTCAGGTTCACACGCTGCATTTTCAATAATGCTTTCTCCACGCGCTAAAACAGATGCCATTAATATATTTTCCGTTCCCGTAACCGTAACTTTTTCAAAAATTACCTTGCCTCCGATCAACCCATCAGGAGCTCGCCCCTTGATGTATCCATCAGTGACTTCAAACTCAACCCCTAAGCGCTCCAACGCATCAATATGCAGATTTACCGGTCGCGCGCCAATTGCACACCCCCCAGGTAAAGAAACTTCTGCCTCATGCGCCCTTGCCAGTAAGGGGCCAAGTACTACGATACTGGCTCTCATTGTGCGCACCAAATCATAGGGAGCCACAACCGATGACAATCGGGTAGCATCAAGCTCAACAGAACCTGTGTCGTCGAGAAGGACATCAACACCCATACGACCAAGCAGTTGCAGCATGGTAGTCACATCGTTCAAATGCGGGAGATTCTCTATCCGAACCTTACCCGGCACCATCAAAGTGGCGGCCAAAATCGGTAGCGCAGCGTTTTTTGCACCACTGACTCGGACTTCACCGAATAACTGCTGCCCCCCACGAATTATGAAACGATCCATTTTTATATACCAAGTCCTTTGCGCTTTAATTTTTCAGCCGCAGTGAGTGCAGTAATCGTAATAGCGTGTAACGTGCCGTCGGATATTTCATCTGTCATTAAGCGATAGACTGCTTGCTGGCGCTTTACGCGGGTCAATCCCTCAAAGTCATCAGACACAACTTCAATCGTGAAATTTCGCCCTTCTCCGCTGATCTCAAAAGCCCATTGAGGTGCACGCATTTCGAGCATCAATTTTATTTCAGTGTCCAGCATCTACCTCTCCTGTCTCAATAAATTGAACGCCACCGAGCTCGGCAAGGGTTTGAAACGTGGAATTCAACCCCAGAAAATTCAACCTTGTGCCACGCGATTGAGCCTCTCGCCACCAGAGCACAAGAACCGCTAAATGCGCAGTACTAGCTTCAGTCCAAGCACTCACATCAATAGTGGTTTCGCCGGCCACGATTGCCTCAACTCCATACTTTTTCAAAGTTGGCCACGGAGTTAGATAATCTGATTTTTTTAGCACCCACACGTTTAACCGGAGCCCCCTACGCTTAAAGTCCAAGCATTGATAGCGCCGTCAACACTGCCGCTAGTCCTCACTAAATCAGCAAATTGATTGCGAAGTGTTAAACCCAAATTAATGCCAGCAATCACTACATTTTCCACTATCCAGCCGCGCTTCTCGTCATAACCGAGGGCAAACTGAATTGGCAATGGATCTTTGCCTGGACTTTCAAGCTTTGCTTCCACTCTGGCCCTGCCAGTCCTTAATATCATCGCCTCTTCTGGAAGCACCAGTCGCTCTCCCCCATAAGCCGCTAAGCCACGAGCATAAGTGTCAACCAAACTTGACTGCAGTCGAACAGTAAATTTTTTACGCTGGTCCTCGGTCGCCTGGCGTGCAAACCGACCCATAACGCGAAGCGCAATCTTTCGATCATCAATCAAAGGAATAAATTGCTCCGCGATACGCTGCACTAGTTGCTCTTCAGACAAATCTCCAGCGCGAAATTTGCTGACATCTGCATAAAAAGCATCCCTTGCAACAAAAAGTGACGCTGTTGCAGCCTTCGGATCACTATCAGCCTGAGCGAGAACATTTAGACTGGATAGAATAATCAGACTCAACAAAAATCTCATTTATTTGACCCCATATTCAGTAAAAATTTTCCAATCAACTCCTCGAGTACTATGGACGACTGCGTGTCATAAATCACATCTCCATCCTTCAAAAAAACAGTATCAGCACCCGTTGCTAAGCCAATGTATTTTTCACCCAACAATCCAGCTGTAAAAATAGATGCAGAAGTGTCCGCTGAAAATGTCGCAAACTGATCATTGATCTCAATATCTACGAGAGCCGCAGCAGTTTTATCATCATATCGAATGCCTATTACCCGGCCCACCGTTACTCCTGCCGCACTCACTTTAGCTCGTGCTGTAAGGCCTGCTACATTATCGAACCTTGCGCTAATTTGATAAGTCTCTGTAGATCTTGTTTGAGCAAGACCACTAACTTCGAGCGCCAAAAAAGCCAAGCAAAGTGCACCAAATAAAACAAAGCCTCCGACGCTAATTTCTAAACGACGTGAATACATCTAAATCCCTCCAAACATAACTGCAGTCAAAAAGAAGTCGAGACCTAAGATCGCTAAAGATGCATAGACAACCGTTCGGGTGGTAGCTCTCGCAATGCCCTCAGAAGTCGGAACAAGATCAAAACCTTGATAAACCGCGATCCAGGTTACAACTAATGCAAATATTACGGATTTAATCATGCCATTCACTACATCGTCATAAAAACTTACAGATGCCTGCATATTGGCCCAAAACGAACCAGAGTCTATGCCAAGCCAACTAACACCCACCAGAGCGCCGCCCAAGCATCCGACACTCACAAAAATCAAAGATAAAATTGGAAGGCTGATTACGCCAGCCCAAAAGCGCGGGGCCACGACTCGTCTTAACGGATCAATACCCATCATTTCTAGACTTGCAAGTTGCTCGGTCACTTTCATTAAGCCAATTTCTGCGGTCAACGCAGAACCCGCTCGACCAGCGAAAAGTAAGGCCGTCACAACCGGACCTAACTCACGCGTCAGTGATAAGGCTACCATTTGGCCCAGCGCCTGCTCACTTCCATAGTTTACTAAAATGGTATAACCCTGCAGGCCCAGAACCATCCCGATAAACAATCCGCTGACAATAATTATACTCAGGGATAGAACTCCCACCGCGTACACCTGGTGAATCAACAGGTGCCAATGGATACCAGCCCGGGACCGCCCAAAAACGGCTTGCGCCAAAATAAGTCCAGCACGACCTAAATTAGATAATTGAGATAATGCAGCCAACCCAATTCGTTGCAAGTAACCCAACACTACACGACTTCCAAAAGGGGGGGCGCAGAATAATGAAAACTAACGGGTCCGTCTGGGCTACCATTTAAAAATTGCTGCACCAACCTGTCCTCTGAACCCCGCATGGCCTGCGGCGTGCCCTCAAACGCAACCACTCGATTAGCCATCATGATCACATGATCAGCTATTGAAAGAGTTTCTTTCAGATCATGAGAAACAACAATAGAAGTCAAATCAAGCGCCTGATTCAAGCGCTTCACCAGCGCAAGCAGCACACCCAGACCAATTGGATCTTGTCCAACAAAAGGCTCATCATACATGATCATTTCAGGATCAAGCGCAATCGCACGCGCAAGAGCAACTCTCCGTTGCATTCCACCAGAAAGCTCATAGGGCATTAAATCAAAAGCTCCACGTAATCCGACCGCTTCAAGCTTCATTAGCACCACTAAACGAATCAAATCATCGTCAAGTTCCGTATGTACCCTAAGTGGAAAAGCTACGTTATCAAATACACTTAACTCACCAAACAGAGCGCCCGATTGAAAAAGCACACCCATTCTCTTTCTAAGCTCAAACAATTGCTTGCGTTTAAGTTGGTTTACAGAGAGTCCATCCACTTTTATATCGCCAGACCCAGGTATCAATTGCCCACCAATTAGCCTAAGCAAAGTTGTCTTACCTGCACCAGATGGACCAACAATAGCGGTTATTTTTCCACGCGGAACGTGAGCGCTGATGCCATCGTAAATCAGACGACGCTCTCTCCGAAAGACCACATTCTCAACCGTAATAAAAGGATCTAATAATTCGGACAATACCAGGCCCTCATTGGCAAAATTTCCTTTAATAGTGTAGCAGAGGTTGCCAACAACATGTTTAATGACGCCACATTCAATGGAGCTGTAAAATGATTTGGCCAATCGTTGCCGTCGTCTTGGGTATAGGACTTACTGTTATCAGCGCCGACAAGTTCGTCGAGGGGGCAGCTAACCTGGCAACGCGACTCGGCATGAGTCATTTTTTGATAGGATTAACCATTGTTTCCGTTGGCACGTCATCTCCCGAACTTTTAGTGTCGGCTGTGGCTGCTGCTAATGGCAGCCCAAGCCTGGCATTAGGCAATGCACTTGGCTCAAATATTACCAACATCACACTGGTTCTGGGAGCCACGGCATTTTTACTCCCGTTAGCAGTCCCGAAGCCCCTAATCGCTCGCGAACTTCCTATGCTGGTGATAGTGTCTATTTGCGTCTGTTTACTAGCAATCCGAGGTTCCTTCGATCTGATCGCGGGGGTAACTTTATTAGGAGCTCTGCCTCTGGTCCTTTATTATTTAGTGCGCAACCAAGAAAAATCAGAAGGCGCGATTGAAATCACGCAGCACAAATTAGGGACAGCCGTTACCCTCACGATCGGAAGCCTATTGGTGTTAATTGGAAGCTCCAAAGTACTCGTTTGGGGCGCTGTAGAACTTGCCAGACAATTTGGCGTATCTGAGCTAATTATTGGGCTCACAATCATCGCTATTGGAACTTCCTTGCCAGAACTCGCTGCCAGCGTGGCCTCAGCCTTGAAAAATAATACAGATATGGCGCTAGGCACAGTCATTGGCTCCAATTTATTCAACTTCCTCGGAGTGATTGGGCTCGCAGCAGTTATTTCTCCTTTTGCTATTGAAAACGACGTGTATTCAAGGGACCTCCCTTGGACCGTTGGCGTAACTGTCTTACTTTTTCTATTTTCACGCTTTAGCTCTAAACAGGAAATCAATCGATCCCACGGATTACTTTTTCTTTTGCTGTACGTAAGCTATCTTTGGAATATCTTAGCAATGATTGCGCCCAACTCATGAACTTTACCGAGTCTGCCAAGCGCACAATTCAATTAGAGCTCGAGGCCATAGCCGGACTAAGCGCGCAAATCGACAGCAACTTTTCGATTGCGGCATCTCTCTGTGTAAATTGCCAGGGCCGCGTCGTTGTCTCCGGAATGGGGAAATCCGGCCACATCGGCCGTAAAATTTCAGCCACCTTAGCTTCAACGGGCACACCATCGTTTTTTATGCACCCCGCAGACGCCTCACACGGCGATCTAGGCATGTTAACCGGCTCCGATGTCGTATTAGCTCTTTCGAATAGCGGGGCCAGTTCTGAGATCCTGGAATTAATCCCAACAATCAAGCGGAGAGGAATTCCTCTGCTCAGCATAACCGGTGATTCACGCTCTAAGTTGGCTCTAGCTTCTGATGCTCATTTATCCGTCCGGATCAGCAAGGAGGCCTGCCCTCTCAACCTTGCACCTACTTCAAGTACCACCGCTGCTCTTGTAATGGGTGATGCTCTTGCCATTGCGCTATTAGAAGCAAGAGGCTTTTCTCATGAAGACTTCGCGTTTAGCCATCCCGGCGGAGCACTTGGCCGTAAGCTAATCCTTAAAGTTGATGACATCATGCACTCAGGTATTTCTATGCCTAAGGTCACTTTGAACGCAACGATTTTAGAGGCATTAATTGAAATGACCGATAAAAAACTTGGCATCACCACCGTTGTGGACCCGCTAGGCCAGCTCGCAGGGGTTTTCTCAGATGGGGATCTCCGCAGAGCGCTCGAGTCTGGAAAAATAATCACAGATCAACCTGTTAAGGAATACATGACACAGGGAGGAGCCACGATCGCCCTTGGCTCATTGGCTGCTGAAGCAGTTCGTTTAATGCAAGAGCAGCGTGTAAACGCTATCGTAGTGACTGACCAAGACGGCCTAGCAGGAGTTCTAAATATGCACGACCTACTGCAAGCAGGCGTGGTATGAGCGCAAAAACTGTTCGCCTCATGGGTTTTGACGTAGATGGCGTTTTTACGGACGGGATTTTATATTATGGGCCAAACGGTGACGCCCTAAAAGCATTCAATATTCTCGATGGAATAGGGCTTAAACTACTACAAAAGGCAGGAATTCAGGTGGCTATTATCACCGGCAGAAAGTCACCCATGGTTGAGAAAAGATTTGAAGAACTCGACGTAAATTTTATCTTTCAAGCAAGGGAAGACAAGGGGGCCGCCCTCTTGGAAATTGCAGCCACTCTCAATTTAACTCGAGACGATCTTGGGTATATGGGCGACGATTACCCAGATCTGAGTGCCGCAGAAGTTTGCGGCTTCTTCGCAAGCGTGCCGAATTCGCCAGAAATCGTTAGAGCACAAGCGGATTACATAACACAAAGCCAAGGAGGTCACGGAGCGGTTCGTGAACTAGCTGAATTCATTTTAATCGCTCAGGGGCTCACTCCTGACGTGGTGTACCGAGGCAACGCATGAACGGCTGGAGCCGCCTTGGGCTAATGGCAGCCGCCGCGGCTTTGGTTTTTCCACAGTTTCTCGCGCCCACCATCAAATCTGTTCTAGATCCGAGATTAAAGAAAATCGCCAGCCAGAAACCTGACGCCTTTATCGAAGGCCTCCATCAAAGAGCCTATGATCGGTACGGAAAATTAAAAAGCACCCTATCAGCAACTAGTCTTTTAGATTTTGGTAACCGAGCTAATGCTGAATTAGTAAGTCCAAAATTCTGGATTAAGCGACCTCCAGTCACCTGGTATCTCCAGGGGAACTTCGGCGCACTAACGACGGACCGAAAAAAATTGCGGCTGCACCGCAGCGTTATCGCTAAACGCCTAGAAGCTGGCAAGTCGCCATGGAGATTACAAAGTGAAACTCTGAACTGGAATCAGGGCATAGATCTAATCACTTCCAACACGCGAACGATGATGATGCACGGGTCGACGACAAGCGTTGGAGGAACATTAGTTATAAACCTTTACAATAACGAATACAGTCTTGGCGAACAGGTAAAAACACAATGGCGAAGTACACCTTCATTATTATCTCGTTAATCGCATCGAGCGCAGCTACAGCGCTGCCAACGGATCGCGATGAGCCGATAGAAATTAGTGCCAACAGCGCAGTTATCAACGAGAAAGAAAATCTAGCGCGTTATCAAGGAGCTGTAATTCTCACCCAAGGCACCTTTAAACTAACCGGTGAAAAGATTGACCTCACCACAAATTCCAAAGGTGAAGTCAAGACCTTTGTGGCTATTGGGATGCCTGCGCGATTTGAAAACCTACGCAGTAAAACTGACGAAGAACCAGTATCCGGATTAGCTAACAGGATCGACTACTCATATGCACATGATCGCGTAACTTTGCGTGGTGACGCAAAAGTCAAAATAGAAGGATCCGAATTCGCCGGGCCTGACGTCTCCTATGAGTTGACCTCAGGCGTGGTGAACGCTGCGGGCGACAGTTCGAAAAGAGTTAACATGACAATGCAACCAAAGAAAAAATGACAGGCCTCAGCGCTCAAAACTTAAGAAAATCATACAAAGGCCGAGAGGCGGTTGCCAATCTATCGCTCTGCGTTAATCCTGGTGAAATCGTCGGCTTACTTGGTCCAAATGGTGCCGGCAAAACAACGAGCTTTTACATGATCGCCGGGCTCATAAACCAAGATTCAGGTCAAATATCGATAGGTGAAAACGATATTACACGTATGCCCATGCACGAACGCGCTCTAGCAGGACTCGGCTACCTTCCTCAAGAAGCATCTGTATTCCGAAGGCTTACCGTCGCCGATAACCTAATGGCTATTCTCGAATTACGAACTGACCTATCAAAAAACGACCGTCAAAAAGAACGCGAACGATTACTGGATGAATTTAATCTCGGCCACTTGTCAGGCATCAAGGGGATGGCTCTATCAGGCGGAGAACGGCGTCGAGTAGAAATCGCCCGCGCTCTTTGCTCTAGACCAAAATTTATATTGTTGGACGAACCCTTCGCTGGGGTTGACCCAATTTCAGTTTCAGACATTCAAGACATTATTTGTCATCTTGCAACCAGAGGCCTTGGTGTATTAATTACTGATCATAACGTCCGAGAAACCCTAAGAATATGTCATCGCGCGTATATCGTTAATTCTGGAAAAGTACTTGCCGAAGGTGATCCGGCAAGCCTTCTAGCTAATGCTGATGTTCGCTCCATCTATTTAGGCGAACAATTTACAATGACACTTTCAGAATGAAACAAGCCTTACAGCTCCGGATTGGTCAAAGTCTGACCATGACTCCTCAGCTTCAACAAGCGATCAAGCTTCTACAAATGTCCACTCTCGATTTACAAAATGAGATCTCTCGTGTGCTTGAAGAAAATCCCCTGCTTGAACGAGAAGACGAAATAGCCCACGAATCGGAGCCTGAGACGGAAACCACCAACCAAGATTTTTCCGCAGAATCCGTCCAGGTTGCCGTTGAAACAGAGTGGTCTGACACCAACCACTTTGATCTCAACAAACCGGTTACGCGCTCAGCATCAGACGATGAATTTGACAGCTTCGAAAACCGCACATCAGAAGCCACGACTTTATCAGATCATTTATTGTGGCAACTGAATCTCATGCCGCTGACCAAGCGCGATATGCTGATTTCTCGAGTATTGATCGATTCAATCAACCCAGAGGGTGTTTTGGAGGCAAATCTAGATGAAATCTTGATTCAACTTTCACCAGAAATAGAAGATCTAGAGCTTGATGAAATCGAGTGCGTTCTTCACCAAATTCAGCACCTCGATCCTATCGGCGTTGGTGCACGAAACGTCAGTGAATGCTTATTAGTACAATTGAATAATATTAAGCAGCTTGGCGGCGATGCGGACTTAGCTCTTAAATTGATTTCAAATCACCTTGATCTTTTAATAAAAAAGGATCGTAACGGATTAAAAAAGGCACTCAAATGTTCTGATGAAACCCTTGAGCTCACCCTGGCTCTGATTCGCTCTCTCGATCCCAAGCCAGGAAGCCATATTGGTGATACTGATTCCGAGTACATTACTCCGGATCTAATTGTTCGACGCGGGGTTGACGGCTGGGTTGTCGAATTAAATACAGATGCCTTACCGAGAGTAGTTATTAATCACGCGTACCAAAATCTCATTAAACCTGGTGACAAAAGTGAGACCACTGACTATATAAAAAGTCAGCTCCAGGAAGCACGATGGTTTGTTAAGAGTTTACGCAGTCGTGCAGAAACCCTCTTAAAAGTTGGCTCATGTATCGTTGAGGAACAAATAGAATTCTTTGAAAAAGGCCCAGTCGCAATGAAGCCGATGGTTTTGGCGGACATCGCTACGCGAGTTGAAATGCACGAATCGACGATTTCAAGGGTGACTACGCAAAAGTATATGCATACCCCGCGTGGCACACTTGAGTTGAAATATTTCTTCTCAAGCCATATCGGAACTGATGGTGGAGGTGAGGCATCGTCAACCTCTATCAAAGAGCATATCAAGCACTTAATCACGGACGAAAATAGAAAAAAGCCATTGTCCGATAGCAAACTCAGTGACCTCTTAGCTACAAGAGGATTTCGGGTGGCTCGACGGACTGTCGCAAAATATCGTGAAATGCTTGGCATCGCAGGCTCGAGCGAACGAAAACAAGTATTTTGAGGTTTTCTTCGTTACCAGGAGAGAGCATAGTTCAAATGGCAAATCAGAATCCCTGGGACTAAAAGAAGGAGAGTGTCATATGCAAATCAGTATTAGCGGCCATCAACTGAGCGTCACCGAATCTCTCAAAGCATATGTTGAAGAGAAACTTCAACGAATCGAACGCCACGCAGAACATATTACAAAAATTGAAATCACGCTAACCGTGGAAAAAGAAAGGCAGAAAGCGGAAGGGAATGCACACGTAACAGGGGCCGACCTACATGCATCTTCCGAAAACAATGATATGTACGCGGCCATTGACTCAATGGCCTATAAATTAGATCGTCAATTGGTGAAACATAGAGAGAAAACCATCAGGCGGATGCACGGAAGCTAAAAGAGTCCTACAATAAGGGAGACGTCAATGGGCGCCGCCCGTTTAAAAATGCGAACTCTAAATCCATGCAATTAACTGACATTCTTACGCTCTCTCGCTCTCTCGCAAATCTATCGGGAGGAAGCAAAAAACGTGTTCTGGAATTGACCGCGGAATTTATTAGCCATGAGAGCATGCTAGATGCTGAGGATATTTACCAAGGCCTTATCAATCGCGAACGCCTTGGGTCAACAGGAATTGGATATGGTGTTGCCATTCCTCATTGCCGCTTACCTAGCCTAAATGAAAGCGAAACACGAGGATATTTAATTCAATTAAGTCAAGGCGTAGATTTTGATGCTATAGACGGACAGCCTGTAGAACTTCTTTTTGTACTTCTAGTGCCAGAATCTACAAATCAAGTGCATCTAAATTTACTAGCACAATTAGCTGATTGTTTTTCCAAAGAGCAATTCCGTCGCAATCTGCAAATGGCCGTGGGTCGAGATGAGCTTTACGAAATTGCGATGTCTACTTTTTGCTCTAAGCTTATCTAATGAATTTGACGAAAAGGTATGATCGAAATGCATATCCGAATCGATGTACCGCAAGACAATACTTTGCTGTATTCGTCACGGCTGACATAAGAGTGTTTATTTATCTAATGGCGCCTTGAAAAAACTCATCTAAATGATGTGTCGACTAATATACAGCTTGCTAACCGCGAACTATTATCGATTGCTCAAAAGGAGTTTGCATGATCATTGCGCCCGTAACTGTGAGAAATCTTCTTGGATTACATGCAAGAGCCGCTAATGTACTTGCGCAATCGGCAACTCAATTCAAATCAAGAATTGAACTCGAGGACCCAGCTTCCTGTCGACGCGCAGACGCCAAAAGCATAATGCAGCTTCTTATGATGGCTGCAGGCAGAGGCACTGGACTTAATTTACATATTGAAGGCAGCGATCAAGACGAAGCGATTACAGCTCTCACCCTTTTATTTAATAATGGATTTGGGGAGCCTTGCGAATGAGCATCCACCCAACAGATTTAGGTACCGAATCCAATCAGGTGAATCTTGAGCGAGTTAACTTAGCGCTCGCCCAAGGTGCTATAGCCAAGGCACATCAGCTTCTCAATGAGGACCTAACGGCACCCGATATCTCACATCTCCTGTCCTCTGTTCCGCCAAAGCAAAGAACCATTCTATGGAATCTAATCGAAGCAGATGATTTGGCTGCAGATGTTCTCGCATATTTGGGTGAAGAAGAACGTTCGGAAATCATTTCGCGTCTTGAACCCGAGGAACTCGCAAATCTAATCGACAGCTTCGAATTCGATGACAAAGTCGATCTTTTGCAGGAATTGCCAGAATCCGTCATAGAAGAAGTCTTGTTATCGATGGACTCACAAGATCGGCAGCGTGTTGAGGACGTGCTCTCTTACGATGAAGACTCGGCCGGCGGGCTGATGAATACGGACGTGGTAACGGTACGTCCAAACATCACGATTGACGTTGTTCTGCGTTATATCCGGCGATACCATGAACTTCCTCCCATGACAGACAATCTCTGGGTAGTTAATCGACGAAATGAGTTTATCGGACAGGTGCCACTATTAACTATTTTGGTCTCAGATCCCTCAACCACCGTCCGAGAAATAATGCAAACAGAATTAGAGCCGCTATTCGTGGACACCCATGAAAATGAGGTAGTGCAACGATTTGAGCGGCTGGATTTGGTAAGCGCTCCTGTCGTAGGCATGAATCGCAAACTCCTCGGACGAATCACTATCGATGACGTTGTGGATGTAATCAGGGCCTCAGCTGACCACAGCTTGATGGGTCAAGCAGGTCTGGATGAAGACGATGATATCTTCGCACCTGTAGTCCGCACAATCCGCCGCCGCTCAGTCTGGCTTGGCATCAATCTAATGACCGCATTCCTTGCATCAGCCGTCATTGGCTTGTTCGAAGCGACGCTGGAACAAGTCTTGGCTTTAGCGATTCTAATGCCCGTGGTGGCCTCCATGGGAGGCATTGCAGGCAACCAAGCACTCACTATTGTGATTCGCGGAATGGCTTTGGGTCGAGTCGGCTCAGCCAATATTCGTGCCCTTCTCTCACGCGAGGCGTTAGTTGGGCTTTCCAATGGACTGCTTTGGTCTGTGGTAATCGGATTTATTGCCTATCTCTGGTTTGATGACTTCACTCTTGGTTATGTGATCGGGGCTTCAATTATCATAAACCTCCTAATCGCAGCCCTCATCGGAACTCTACTGCCGGGTTACTTAAAATCAATGAAAATCGATCCAGCTCTTGCCGGAGGCGTTGTGCTCACAACAGTGACCGATATTGTCGGATTTTTTTCCTTTTTGGGGATCGCTACCTTGGTTTACACCTAACTCCCCGCAACCATCATTCGTTCGAATAACATAGAACCACTGGCCACGGAACGACAAGTTTCAAGATCTGACCCAACTGCCACCAGATCGTCTTTCATCATACGGTCCAGATTAGAAGCTACCGTCACCTCATGAACAGGATAAGCGATTTCTCCGTTTTCCACCCAAAATCCAGATGCACCACGAGAATAATCGCCATTAACCAAATTAACACCCTGCCCCATCAACTCAGTGACGATGAGGCCCCGATTCATATTTTTGATCAACTGATCGAGATTAAGCTTGCCGCTGAAGAATAGGTTTCTTGCACCACCAGCATTATGCGTAGATTCTAGGCCTAATCGATTGGCAGAATATAAGGACAAGATATAACTATTTAACACGCCGTCTCGAACGAAATATTGCGCGCGTGTCGGCAATCCATCACCGTCATATGCTGAAGAACCCATAGCACCCTTCAACAACGGCTCCTCCCCCAAACTAGCCCACTCAGGCATTACTTGGGTATCAAGCCTATCTAAAAGATAACTAGCCTTACGGTAGACCGACCCACCGCTGATGGCGCCTATAAAACTTGATAGAAGACCTGAGGCAACATCCGGCAAAAATAGCACGGGGATTTCGCCAGTTTCACACTTTCGCGGATTAAGGCGAGCCACTGTCTTTTCAGCAGCTTTTTGCCCAACACTTTGAACGCTACGCAATAATTCGGAGCAGCGCGACTGAGTATAGGCGTATGAACGCTCACGACTACCTCCTTCCTCGGCTAAAAGCACGCAAGATATTCCATGCAAGCTATTAGCTTGGCTCACCAAGAGGCCTTCTGTAGTACCATGAACCGAGACTCCATGAACACTTGATACCGAACCTCCATCAGAATTCGTAATCCTAGAATCCTTAGCGAAACCGGCAGCCTCCACAGCGATGGCCAATTCTAATGCTTCTTCTGCCGTTAATTCCCAAGGATGAAACAAATCGAGATCAGGAACCTCCTGAATAATTTGATCGGGCCCAGCAAGAACAGCAGCCGGATCAGGTGCTGTCACTCGGGCAATTGCAATTGCTGCATCTAACGTTCGCCTAATCGCACGCTCAGACAGATCCGTGGTAGATGCAGAACCTCTCGATTGACCAATAAAAGCAGTCACGGACATAGATTGGTCTCTCGTCATCTCAAGCTTTTCAGGCTGACCAAGTCGCGCCTGAATATCTAAGCCGACGGATGTGCTCGCAGCTACTTCACATGCGTCCACTCCCAATCTCTTGGCGCTCAACAACAAGTCAGCCGTTAACACTTCTAGACGGCTTTTCTCCGATTTTGAGTTAAACTCTATAGACATGACAGATAGAAGCTCCTTTAAACAAAAAAATCCCGAATTGGAAGAGACCTTTGATGGACCCTCCAAAAGTTCGAAGAAACGCGAAATGCTGACATTGCAGACGCTTGGAAAAAAACTGGCTGAATTGCCTGATCGTCAATTCAAAAGCATTGAGTTTAGCGATGAGAGACTTTCTGAATCCTTGGCTTTTTATCGTGGCATTCCATCGAAAAAACATGAAGCAAGACGACGGCAAATGCAATTCATCGGCAAGCTGATGCGTCACACAGAAACTGAATCCCTTAAAACCCAATTGAATGCTTTTGAAGGTCAAGATCAAGATCTTAAAAGGCGTCATTACCAAACTGAGAAGTGGCGCCAGCGTTTGATTAACGACCAAACAGATTTGACCAATTTTTTGGATGAATACCGTGCAGACTCTCAAAAGATCAACCAATTGTTGCGTGCAGCTTTGAAGTCCATATCTAACGAGAAAGATCAAGGTGAAACAAAAGCACTTTATCGGGCTCTGTTTGAGGCGGTCTCTCATTAAGCTGTGCCGCCCACTGTCAAACGATCTATCTTCAAACTTGGCTGCCCTACCCCAACCGGCACACTTTGCCCATTCTTCCCACAGATGCCGATGCCTGTATCCAAAGCCAGGTCATCACCTATCATTGAAATCGCCGACATAACTTCTGGGCCATGACCAATAAGAGTTGCACCCTTAACTGGATGCACAATTTTACCATTCTCAATTAAATAGGCTTCACTGGCTGCGAATACAAACTGACCCGATGTAATATCGACTTGGCCACCACCAAAATTGACAGCGAAAATGCCTTTCTTCACCGACTTAATCATATCTTCCTGCGTCGCATCACCAGCCTCCATAAAGGTGTTTGTCATTCTTGGCATTGGCAAGTGCGCATAGCTCTCCCGTCGTCCATTACCCGTCGGCGGAACAGCCATTAATCGAGCATTTAGCTTATCCTGCATATAACCAACTAATATCCCATCCTTAATCAATACATTACGCTGACTTAAACGCCCTTCATCATCGATATTGAGAGAGCCCCGACGGTCAGCCAAGGTTCCATCATCAACAACAGTTACGCCTTGCGATGCAACTCTTTGACCTATTTTTCCGGCATAAAAACTAGATCCTTTTCGATTAAAATCTCCCTCGAGACCATGCCCTACCGCCTCATGCAAAAGCACACCTGGCCATCCAGATGCCAACACCACTGGCATCTCACCAGCAGGACAATCTCTGGCATCAAGATTTACCAGGGCTTGGTCAACTGCATTTCTCACCAACTGCTCCGAATGATCTGCTATCAAGAGCCGTTCCAAACTATAGCGCCCACCAAGCCCTGCGCTACCTCGTTCTCTACGTCCGTTCTTCTCCGCGAGAACGGATACGGACAACCTAACCAAAGGTCGAATATCAGCAGCCAACGTGCCATCAGTTGCTGCAACCAAGATTTCTCTGTACGAAATTGATAAGGTTGCCTGCACCTGAATGATGCGGGGATCTCTAGACCTTGCTTTAGCATCAAGCCCGAGCAAAAAAGCGATTTTCGTGGCAGAGGTGCACTCAGGAATCGGATTAACCGATGAATATAGTTTTGGGGCAGTAACATGATCGAGATTCACGGCCCGACAAGGCTTTCGACCCTTTTGGATCGCTATCGCCACATTCGCCGCCTCTCGGATACGAGCGGCGCTGACTTCGGATGAATACGCAAATCCTTGACGATCACCTACGCAGGTTCGCACGCCTACACCGGCATCCTGATGATAACTGGCGTCTTTGACTTCACCATCCTCGAGCGAGAAAGTCTCTGCTTCGGCGCGCTCAAAAAATAGGTCTGCAAAGTCAATTTCACCGACCATAATCTCACTTACCAGAGACTCCAATTGCTCTAGAGCCAAATCCCCCGGCCCTAGCAGGGTATCGTTAATTATTTGGAGAGGCGTTTGCATTAGATCAATCCTTTAACTCTGAAAAAGGCGGAATAAATTTTATTTGGGGTTCGCCAAAGGTCCCTTCAATCTTGTAAGCCGTCTTACCGACTTTAATAATTTTTTTGCCAAGCACCCTTTCGGCCAAATAAATCGCACCACCAACTTGGGGAGCGCCCAGAATAATAGAGGCAATGGGCAAATTATTAGTTAGCGGGACATCAACTTCCAAGCGATAATTCAAAGTCTCTAACCCCAAATCAGACTCTCCAGTCAAACGGAAATTAGACGACGGTCCCGTCATAGTCATCGCCGGGTCCATGATCAGCATCCCTTCTTTTATTCTTGCCTTGGCGAACACTCGATCGAAGGCCAGGCCTGGGTTGATTAAGTCAAGAAAATCCAACCGGAGCCTCCGTGTCAATGTTTCGATATTTAAAATCCCAAACAACCGCAAAGCCTCCGCAGAATTCCCTAGATCTAAGAATCGTCCATCTCCCAAGGCTAATTTTACAACCCCCTCACTAGTCAGCATCGAAAATCCAAGAGGTGAAGCGTTCCATGTTAGATCAACTGAAAGTACGCCCTCTTTCGCGTCAAGCAGCGCTGCATCCTGGTTAACCCGAAGCAACCGGCCAAGTTCCGCACCATCTGCACGCAAAACAAGTGCGCTCTTAGGCTGTCCATTTTGGTAAACCCAAGACAATTCACCTTGAAAACGCTGCCCTTTACGAACAAACAAAAACTCCGTGACATCCAATCGAGACTCGCCAGAAATAGCCGTCACTTCAACATCTTCATAAACAGTTTCACCGCGAATCAGTGCTCCAATAGTCAAACGAAGGGATGGGATTTGTCCTGGATTAAAAGCGCTGAGCAAATCTTCACTCGGTGGATCCAGGAAATTACGGTCACCATGAAAGGCTAACCGCTCCAGATCGATAAGAATAGGGCCTGACCCGGTTCGCTCGACGCGACCGGATAGATCCGAGCCGTCAAATGACGCATCAAAGTAATCTCGTCGTAAATTTAAGGCGATTTCATCAACAGATAGCGAATCCTCACCAAGCAAAACTTGATCGATACGCAATAGCATCGCTAAACGAGGCCTTTCTCCAGCGGGGCCTGAAAGGCTCCCCCAACCCAAAAGGTCGATCATTGGGGTCAATACTTCTAAAGTGATTAAATCTCGATCTAACTGCCCCAAAATCGTCGTATTCTCAAAAACAATAGCCTCAACAGTCTGCCCTGACTGATCTTGAGTAAAGTTCACTTTAATATTTCCAGCGACCTCTTCTGCTTTAGTTAAGGGAATCGGTAATTGACTGATTAAGCCTACCCCGTCTGTCTCCATACTAAGATACAATCTATCACCCACCTTTGAAGCATTTAGTGACCAGAGCGCTCGACCACTCAAGAGGTCCTCAGAAAAACCAATTCCTGCTAATTGACTCAGAGTAGCCGTTCGCAAAAGGCTCTGCGCGTTTATTGAAGACTGCTGGTCATTCACAACCACATCGGCAATTACCGTATTCTCTCCTAACATTCCCTGAAGATTTTCTGCACGAAATCCCTGATTCAGGGTATAGCGAGCCATCCCACTAACGTTGCTCAAAGGGGATTTCAACCCAGCTACGAGAACATCAAGATTCTCCGCAGTCAGGTCGATGTATCCCTCAGGACGACCACGAATGGGTATATCCAGGTGCACCTTACCCAGCAACAAACCATCAATAAAAACGTTTTCCTCAAACGCGTCAAGATCGATACCTGCCTCTTTAACCACCTCCAATGCATCCGACACTGAGCCCATCAGGTTCCCATCAATAAAAATGGTACGAGCGTCAGCAACAGCTTGACTAGCATGAACTATCCCAACCTTAAGCGGACCGAGTCTCGCCGACTGTAATGCGGCCCCAATCCGCTTATTGTGAAACCAAACGACGCCCTCCTTTCCCTTAATGGCGGGCCAATTCAGCAAAGGACGAAATTGATAATTCACAAGGGGAAATGTGAAACTCAATTCTCGTCGAGTTCGATCTACATTCCCTCCCAAAGGCCCAGAATATGATAGGCGACCCCCACTAATATCGACCTGAGAAATGGTACGAATCAAAAATTCACTCAACTCTGAGTCTAGATTGGAAGGCATAAGACCGGGAAGCGCCGCATGATCCGCATTTGCCAGCAATTCAATGTGTAATAACCTCTCAGAATCACGCGGTAAATCCAGCATTAAATCACCAAATATCTGTTGAGATGAATCACCTACCTGGAGCTTGCTTCCACGCACTATTAAACCTCGCTCACTGTGATCGAAGGCCATTACTCCTGCCACCTTCTGATGGTCCCAATGCCTTGGAAAGACATCAGGTAGACTCAACCGCGCGTTAACTCCAGAAAAGTGAAAAGATCCTTGTTCACCCCTAAGATAGAGAGCTCCATTGACAGGACCAAATGCGGGAATCCCTCGAGCCGCCTCAGCAGAAAATCCCGAGACCTTTGCAGACAATTGATAGGAATGACCTTCTTCCCCAAGGTACACGACATCCGACAAAGTCATTCGTGGCCGGTTTGATCGCAGCAACTGATCAATTTTTGTACTTGACTCAGATAATCGCAAAAAGTCCGCTAATTCAAGCCCGTCAAAGGCAATATTTGGCAACTGCGCATTAATTTTCCGGTTCTGCCACATTATTGCCCCGCCGCCACCTTTTAGACGCAATCCTGGAAAATTGACCTGGCCAGAATCCATACGCAAATCGAAATCCAACCCCCCCAGAAGAGCTATATGCCCCTCAATTTCAAGATTCACAGCACTTGCGGACTCCGACGAAGCTGATACCTTGACTTTCCCAATAACAGGCTCGCCCTCTTGGAGCTCAAACCATGCCATAGTTTCCAGTGCCAGCCCCAAATGAGCGATCTCAGGGATTGGAATGTTTTCATAAGACACACTTGAGCGAAGTCGCACATTCTGAAATGGTTTCCCCAGCGTCGGAAAACGCCAATCCATCTCAAAAGGCACCGAACCGTTTTCAGCAAAAGCGAGCCCTCGAACCAGCATACCGAGATCCGGAGTGACCTCAATTGACAAACCCCTCAGGGACGCCGAATTACCAAGAACATCAAATTGATGTGCCCGCAAGATACCGACATTTGACAAACTCGCTTGAAGCTGCCCCAACAAACTAGCCCAAATTTGCGGATCCGGCAGGCCATCATCAGCGGAACGGGCAATCACCTCACCCCCATCTAAGATAAGCTCCTGAATCACGGGCTTGCCTGACTCAATCGTCTCGAGCACATTAAGAAGCATTTGAACTCTGCGAACCTCAATCCGCCCTTCCGGATGATCAACAATTAAATCCAACGCCTCAATGTAGGCGCCCGAAAGTGAGGGTCGGATACCGATCTCAGAAATGGAAATCTCAGCCTGAAACCGATCCGATAACAGCCCCTCAATATCTTCACGCCAGTAATCAACCATCGGCAAAAATAACAAAAAGATAGCCTGAATCGCTGCCAATGTAATTGCCATAAACGCTATTGTGATCAATGTCACCCGCGTCATGACAGAATTACCTCAAACCGATCTTGCGGAAAAGACTGATCCACCTGCAAGCGGATAGTGCGATGAATAGAATGCTCGAGATCGATCAAAGCTTTGGACTCTTTATTAACCAAACGCTCGAACACCGATGGTGAAGCGATAACCGTAGTTGTTTCGGCCGAATACACTCGTGCTTCACGCAAAATCGCTCTAAAAATCTCATAACAGATAGTTTCTGTGGTCTTTACCTTGCCGATACCCCCACAGCTTGAGCAGGATTCCTGCAGCAGATCGGATAATCGATCACGTGCTCGCTTACGCGTCAACACCAAGAGCCCAGCCTCATTAAATTCTATTAAACGTGTCTTCACAGGATCATTTTTAAGAATTTGCTCAATCGTTCGAAAAATCTGGCGCCGGTGCTCAGGATCATCCATGTCGATAAAATCGATGACGACGACCCCAGTTAAATTGCGCACTCTCAACTGCCGTCCTATAGCAACGGCAGCTTCAAGATTAGTCTTGAAAACCGTTTTCTCTCGCATATCTGTGCCAACAAATCGTCCAGTATTTACATCGATCGTTACCATGGCCTCGGTTTGTTCAATGACCAAATAAGCGCCTGAATTGAGTTCCACAGTGCGGTCCAGGGCCTTATCAAGCTCCTCATTGACTCCGTAAAAGTCAAATAATGGCTCCGCTCCAGTGTAATAAGTAATAACTTGCGCCACATCAGGCATGTACTTTTCTGCAAATTCAGAGAGGAGCGCAAATGCCTCCTTTGTGTCAACTAGGACACGCTCAGTATCTTGATTAACTTGATCACGCACCATTCGTTGTATTAGTGACAAATCCTCAAATAACAGCGATGGTGCGCGAGTCGTATTTTGCGCAGCTAAAATAGTCTCCCAAACACACTTTAAATAAGCTAGATCCTCTTCAAAATCGACTTGGGAGTGTTCTTGACCGGCAGTCCTCACGATAACACCCAAATCCATCTTCAATTGGCTTAACGCATCTTGCACCATAACTTTCAGACACTCACGAGCTTCGGGATCGTCGATCTGCTGGCTAACTCCGACGTGTCGTGAAAAAGGCATCAGAACTAAATGGCGCGCAGGTAATGATATTTCGGCAGTAAGTCGCACACCCTTTGCACCAATTTGGCCTTTGATCACTTGAACCAAAATCTGCTGCCCTTCGGTTATCAGTCGATTGATCGGTCTATCACGAGAACTTCTGCAAGAAGGCAAGTTTTTGGCATGGAGAAAGCCGCTCAGGTCCATACCAATATCAACAAAACATGCTTGCAGACCAGGCAGTACGCGTACAACCTTTCCTAAATACACGTTACCAACTACGCTACGATGAGTAGCACGTTCAATAAAAATTTCTTGAATGAGCCCCTGTTCGACTACTGCAGCCCGAGTCTCCTGTGGCGTGGAACTCAATAAGATTTCATGACGCATCGTTCAGCAAGACCTCAAGCTCAACCAAGGGCAATCCCACTACATTAGTGTAAGAACCATCAATTCGCTCAATAAAACGAGCTGCCGAACCTTGTATCCCATAGCCTCCTGCCTTGTCCTTCGGCTCCCCGGATGCCCAATAATCAAGAGCTTCTCTGTCTGAAATCATACGTACTTGAACGTCGGTTCTGACTACGCAACTGTAAGTTACAAAATCTCGGAACACGCAGACCCCAGAGTATACTTGATGTTTTCGCCCCGATAAAAGTCGCATCATGCGAAGGAAGTCGGACTGATCAACCGGCTTATTTAAAATCTTGCCATCAACCGATACCGTGGTATCCGAACCAATCACGTTTTCACCTTTTCCAGCCTCCGCGCAAACGGCCATTGCTTTCGCCTTTGCCAAGCGTTCAACATAACAGGATGGCGTTTCACCCCCCAAGGGACGCTCATCTACGTGCGGCGGAATAACCCGGAAATCAAGAACAATAATAGACAGGAGTTCTCGACGCCGAGGGCTCTGGCTAGCAAGAATCAAGAGCTATCCGCCCCAGCCTCTCCCGTAAAATTTGAGATCCTCTCGAAAAGATAGCGCATGGGAGCCCAGAAAATCGCACTAGCCAGAGTTTGAGTAAACAAAATATAAAACTCCGGATCTAAACCGGTCAACGTTCTAGCCCAGTAAGACACAGCCGAGGCCACAAGCAAAACGAAAAAGACAACCACTGACTGCATTACCAAGTTTACTTGCCGCACTCGGGGCCCAAGCAAAGTAAGTACATAGGCCAATAAAGCGAAGATAAACGCATGCATACCAAGAGCCGTTCCGTACAGAACATCTATAGGTAGCGAAGAAAAGGTAAGAAGAGTTATTGATAGCTGGTAATTACGCATCAAAGACCACCACACCACAAACAGTAAACCCCATTGCGGCAGAGCAATCGCCATAAATGCTGGAAAGGGCGCTGCGATAAGTAGCAATGAGGCCACCCAGGTCACGAGAAAGGTCACCGCGAGCCCTCCGTCGAGACATCAACCATAACAAGAGATAGGCGAGAGAGCTGTGCAATAGGCACAGCCATCACACGCGCAAATGGTTGCCCCGGAGATCGAATTACATCAATCACGCGTGCTACGGGAATCCCGGACTGAAAGCGCCCTCCAAGGCCCGAAGTTTCCAATAAATCACCCGAGACCATATCTACCGTATCGGGCAGATTTCTTAGCTCAAGTCGGTTCAATAGCCCTACTCCAATCGCTATAGCCCTGTCACGAGTTCGGGTCACCTGAACTGGTAACTGATGCGTTGAATCGGTCACCAGAAGCACCTCAGATGCGTGAGGATAAACTGCTACTACTTGCCCAATCAAGCCATCTGCTGAAAGAACTGGCTGACCCTTTTTGACACTAGCTAGGAAACCACGATTAATAGTGGCACGATGAATAAAAGGGTCATTTGACAAACGATTGATTTCAGCCTGAAGCAATTGCTCACTGAAGCGCTCTTTTACGCTCAAAAGCCTCCTCAGTTCTGCATTTTCAGCTCGCAAAGTTTGTAACTTAAGTTGCTCTGTCTTTAATCGTTCGTTGTCGAGCGATAATGATTCCAATCGTCCCACAAGGCTTACCCGAAAACTGAGCCATTGAGCAAAAGATCGAGAAAATTCCTGAGGTGCAGAGGCTAACTTTTCAATCGGCCAAAGGGATGTTTTCAAGGCCTGACGTACAAAACTCAACGCCTCAAACCGCACATCAACGACCATAGTGGCCACTGAAAATGTCACCGCAATAACAAATCGGACGATAGCGACACTCGTTCTGGAAAACAGCGGCCGCATGCTGCTGATCGCTTAGTCTGAGTTAAATAGATTAAATGAGGCACGATCAATCAATTCGAGTGCTTTACCGCCCCCGCGTGCAACACAAGTCAGAGGGTCATCTGCGATCAATACAGGCAATCCAGTTTCAGCCGCTAACAGCTCATCTAACCCTTTTAGTAATGCCCCACCTCCGGTGAGGACAATACCTCGCTCAGCAATATCAGACGCCAACTCCGGAGGTGACTGCTCCAACGCATTCTTCACCGCAGACGTGATCTGGGCCAATGGTTCCGAAAGCGCCTCTTGAATTTGGTTAGATCGCAAAGTCAACTGCTTAGGGATTCCCTCAGCCAAATTTCTACCTCGGACATCAATCTCTAATTCATCTTGGATTGGCACAGCAGTACCAATTTCATGCTTGATACGCTCTGCGGTAGAATCTCCAATTAACGTTCCAAAACGACGCCTGACATATCCCACAATGCCTTCGTCGAAGCGATCACCTCCAACACGAACAGATTCGGAGAACACGATTCCATTCAAAGAAATAATTGCTATCTCGGTCGTACCACCACCTACGTCCACCACCATTGAACCACTTGCATCTTCAACCGGTAAATCTGCACCCAATGCCGCAGCCATAGGCTCTTCTATCAGGAACACTTCTCGTGCACCCGCGCCCAGGGCAGATTCTTTGATCGCTCGTCGTTCGACTTGAGTTGATTGGGCCGGCACGCACACCAAAACCCGAGGTGAAGGGCGGATCATCGAATTCTCGTGTACTTTAGCAATGAATAATTGCAACATTTTTTCTGTCACATGAAAATCTGCAATAACACCATCTTTCAGTGGACGAATTGCAACTATGTTGCCAGGAGTTCGGCCGAGCATTTTTTTGGCCTCCACCCCCACTGCCGCAACGGACCGTTGTGTACCTACCGTCCGAATAGCAACTACCGAAGGCTCATCCAGGACGATTCCCTTCCCTTTAACGTAAATTAGTGTGTTCGCCGTTCCCAAATCTATCGAAAGATCATTCGAAAACAGTCCGCGAATGGCTTTAAACATGAAAGCTATATCCTATGAGGCATGCGCATTAAAAATAGAGTTTAGCTGAGCTAGTCTCTAACCTCTAGCCTTATGCTAGCATTGCTGATTGTAAACTGAGATATTTAAACGACGGAGACTGCTATGTCGCTATCAGGTGCTGACATTCAATGCGTCGCAAAATTAGCTCGCCTTAGACTGACAGAGGCGGAAACAACAAGCACATTGAGTCAGCTGAATTCTATCCTAACCATGATTGACAGCATGCAAGCGGTTATCACAGAGGGTGTCGCGCCATTGGCGCATCCGCTTGAATTAACTCAAGTATTGCGAATCGACGAGGTTACCGAAGAAAATGCTCGGGAGGCTTATCAAAAGACTGCCCCAGCGATAAAGGACGGGCTTTACTTGGTGCCGAGAGTATTAGAATGAGCAGCCTTACTAAAAATACACTCGCCGGATTAAGAGAAATTCTTACTCGAGGCGACGCATCTAGCGTTGAGATAACACAAGACTATTTAGCTGAAATCAGCGCACGAAGGGATCTAAATACTTTTATTACCGTAACTCAGGATGACGCACTTGCCTCAGCTAAAGTAGCTGACCAAATCCGCGCAGCCGGACAAGCAAGCCTAACAACCGGTCTTCCCATCGCCCACAAAGACCTTTTTTGCACCAAAGGCATTCTGACAAGTTGCGGCTCAAAAATGCTCTCCAACTTTATTTCACCCTATGACGCCGAGGTTGTAAGCAAGTTTAAAAACGCCGGCTTTGTGATGCTTGGAAAGCTTAATATGGACGAATTTGCCATGGGCTCGTCCAATGAAACCTCACATTTTGGGCCAGTTAAAAATCCATGGTCGCCAACACATGTGCCTGGAGGAAGCTCAGGTGGTTCAGCCGCCGCGGTCGCCGCACGTCTTACGCCGTTGGCCACGGCGACCGACACCGGCGGCTCTATTAGACAACCAGCCGCCTTTACCGGAACCAGCGGTTTAAAGCCAACATATGGCCGAGTAAGTCGTTTCGGCATGATTGCATTCGCATCAAGCCTTGATCAAGGCGGCCTAATAGCTCAAACAGCCGAGGATTTAGCTATTGGGATGCAAATCATTTCCGGACACGATAACAAAGATTCCACATCTGCTTTAATTGAAGTTCCTAATTATGAATCGCTGCTTAATGACTCAATACGAGGTCTTACAATAGGGCTGCCCGATGAATTTTTTGATTCACGCTTGGACACAAGAATGCAGTCGCAAATCGAGGAAGTCATCCGAATCTTCACTTCGCTGGGTGCGAATACGGTATCTGTTTCCCTGACCCACGTAGCAGAAGCCATCCCAGCGTATTACGTAATTGCTCCTGCAGAAGCAAGCTCCAATTTGTCTCGTTTTGATGGGGTCCGCTTTGGATATCGAGCAGAAAAACCGATCGATCTTACAGATCTTTACGAACGCTCCAGAGGCGAGGGTTTCGGAAGCGAAGTAAAACGCCGCATTTTGATTGGGACGTACGCATTAAGCGAAGGCTATTTTGACGCCTACTATAAGAAAGCACAACAGATTCGGCGGCTCATCAAACAAGATTTTGATCGAGCTTTTAGCCTTTGCGACTTATTACTCAGCCCAACAACACCATCGACAGCATTTGCGCTTGGAGAAAAGTCTGACGACCCTGTTGCCATGTATCTAGAAGATATCTACACCATAGCAACAAATCTTGCAGGCCTTCCTGGTGGCTCTTTTCAGGCCGGACTGATCGATGGATTACCTGCCGGCTATCAGTTAACTGGGCCCGCATTCAGCGAATCTAAAATCTTAAATGCTGCCCACAAAGTTCAGCAAGCAACCGACTGGCATACACACTATCCTGAGGAAATACGCAATGTATGAATCCGTTATCGGGCTCGAAGTCCACGTGCAACTATCCACTCTTTCAAAAATATTCTCAGGGTCCTCGACAAGCTTTGGTGCTTCTCCCAATACCCAGGCGTCCCTGATCGATCTCGGAATGCCCGGGGTTCTGCCTACACCTAATGCCAAGGTTTTCGAGATGGCCGTCAAATTCGGACTTGCCATTGAAGCAAAGATCGGCAAAACCTCGGTTTTTGATCGTAAAAATTATTTTTATCCGGATCTTCCAAAGGGCTATCAGATTACACAGCTTGACGCTCCAATAGTGGGCCTGGGTCACGTGAACATTACTCTTGAAGACGGGACGACCAAGCGAATCAATATCACTCGCGCACATCTCGAGGAAGATGCCGGGAAAAGCCTTCATAATTCATTTGACGGCCTGACAGGGATAGATTTAAATCGAGCCGGAACTCCACTGCTAGAAATAGTCTCCGAACCCGAATTACGATCAGCCAAAGAGGCCGTTGCCTATTTACGGGTTATTCACTCAATTATCCGCTATCTCGACATATCAGATGGAAATATGGCTGAAGGCTCTATGAGGTGTGACTGTAATGTCTCAATCAGACCTCAAGGCAGCAAAATCCTCGGCACGCGGACAGAGATCAAAAATGTTAACTCGTTCCGCTTTGTTGAAAAAGCAATCAACTCTGAAATTAACCGCCAGATCGATTCAATTGAAGATGGCCAGCAAATTATTCAAGAAACGCGGCTGTATGACCCTGATAAAAATGAGACGCGCCCCATGCGGTCCAAGGAAGAGGCCAACGACTACCGCTACTTTCCTGATCCAGATCTACTGCCAGTCGTCTTAGACGACGCTTTCATAACATCATGCAGAAACTCCTTGCCGGAATTGCCAGAATCTAGAAAAGCCCGGTACATGGAAGCTTATGGCATAAGCCAATACGATGCAGGCGTATTAGTCGCCGACCGCGATGTGGCTGATTACTTTGCCGAAATAGCAGAGACCTCCGGGGACGGGAAACTTTCAGCTAATTGGGTGATGGGTAACGTTTTGGCTGATTTAAATCAAACCGGCCGCAGTATTAGTCAATTTCCAGTTGAAGCAAATGATATCGCATCATTAATCATTAGAATCAAAGACAAGACCCTGAACTCAAAAACTGCGAAAACCGTTTTTGAAGCGCTTCTTTCCGGAGAAGGATCAGTAGATACGATAATTAAAGAACGCGGTCTGGTCCAGGTCACCGACACTGGCGCTCTACGGTCCGTTGTGGATACAGTTATTGAGAACAACCCGCATCAAGTTACAAACTACAGGGTCGCCGCACCAGACAAACAGGGTAAAATGCTAGGTTTTTTTGTGGGCCAAGTGATGAAGATCTCTCAAGGCAAAGCGAATCCACAAATGGTTAACCAGATCCTATTAGATAAACTCTCGGGCTGATCCGCACTCAACACAAGAAGGATCTTTCCGGTAAAAAAAAGACTTCCACGACATTTGCTTTGCATGAAATCGCAATAATCTACCCGTTAGCCGATCAGGCCAGCCAAGAAGTATCCCAATTACCTCAACGGCTTGCAAAGTGCCGATCATCCCAACCACTGGACCCAGTACCCCGTTCTCCGCGCAAGTTCGTTCAACTTCTGGAATATCAGGGATCAAACATGCATAACAGGGTGCATTAGAGTCCCTGGGGTCAATTGTTGTGATCTGGCCTTCAATACCAAGTGCGGCCGCAGAAACTAGGGGTGTCCCAGTATCAAGCGCCATTCGGTTAGCCATAAAACGAGTCGAAAATCGATCAGTGCAATCCGCAATACAATCCACAGACTCGTCTAAAAAACTCATATTCTTGACATTCGCATATTCAGGAACAGTATCCACCTGAATAAAAGGATTTAGGCCAGCTATACGCTGGTGTGCTGACTCCACTTTCAAGCATCCCAAATAATCTCGAGAGTGAATAATTTGACGATGTAAGTTGGTCGGATCAACACGATCTCCATCAACAAGTGTTAAACGACCAACTCCGGCAGCGGCAAGGTAAAGCGCGACAGGACTCCCAAGCCCCCCCAAACCAAGCACAACGACATGGGATTTTTTTAGTTTCTGCTGTCCGTCCACATCCACGTCAGAAAGAAGCAGCTGGCGCGCATAATGCAAAAGTTCATCATCAGTCATGATGGTCATAACGGAGCTCTCATACAGGTCACGCGCTCTCGTCCCGCCAAATCCAGCGTTGTTTCTATAGTCCACCATTGATTATCGCGAGCGGCAGCAGAAATCGTCGACGCCTGCTCAGGGCCATGTTCTATGCAAAGATATCCACCGGGTCGGCAATGTGACTGTCCAGCTTCTATTATCCTGCGTATGAGATCCAAGCCATCTTCTCCGGCATACAGGGCTATAGCGGGTTCATAACGAGCAACAGATGCATCTACTCGTATATCGCCCGCAGCAACATAAGGGGGGTTGGTCACGATCAAATCGAATAACCCGAGCCCATCAAACAAATCTGCACAAATAAAATCAACATTCAACCCTAATTGCAATGCATTGATTTTAGCAACATCCAAAGCTTGCGATGAGATATCAGATCCTGTCATCTGCCATTGTGGACTACGAGATTTCAAAGCCAGCGCAACTGCCCCAGAACCAGTGCAAAGATCTAAAATTGACGATTGCTGACCGCGATCAAGTCGTCTGAGCGCCACCGAAATTAAAATCTCCGTATCGGGCCTCGGGATAAGCACATCAGGAGTCACTGATATTTTAAAGCCATCAAAATACGTAAACCCAAGAATGTAAGCCAAAGGCACGCCATTGGCACTTCTATTGGCAACCGAAAAAATGGCATCAAGGCTGTCATCAGAGAGTTGAATCTGGCATCCCATAACCCGCTGAATTCGACTCAAATCGAGCAATGTCTCACAAACTATATCCAGTTCAGAGCCAGTCCAACCCGCTGATTGAATAGCAGGTGTCCGTAATAGCTCACCAAGAGTCATGAACCTTGAAGTCCAGCCAGTTGTTCTGCCTGATGTTCCTGAACCAGAGGATCAATAATTAATTGGCACTGACCCTCCATCATTTCATCAAGTCGATATAAGGTCAGAGCGATGCGATGATCGGTTACACGGCCTTGCGGAAAATTATAGGTGCGAATACGCTCGGATCGATCACCCGATCCAACCAATGACTTGCGCTCACTAGCTTCTTCTGAGTGTCGCTTTTGACGAGCCGCATCCTCGAGTCGAGCTTGTAACAAGCTCAATGCTCGAGCTTTATTTTTGTGTTGAGAACGTTCGTCCTGGCATTCGACCACTGCGCCTGTCGGCAGATGCGTGATTCGGATTGCGGAATCAGTTTTATTAACATGCTGTCCGCCAGCACCACTGGCGCGAAAGGTATCAATCCGGAGATCTTTAGACTCAATTGTAGTCTCTGCCAAAGGATCGGCCTCAGGTAAAACGGCTACTGTGCAGGCCGAAGTATGAATCCGGCCCTGAGACTCAGTAGCTGGGACCCGCTGGACTCGATGAGCACCCGACTCAAATTTCATCTGGCCATATACGCGGTCCCCCAATAACTTGATAACGACCTCTTTGTACCCCCCAAGCTCGGCCTTAGACTCCGAAATGACTTCGCTACGCCAATTTTTTTGTTCTGCAAATTTAAAATACATTCTCAATAAATCGCCTACAAAAAGACCTGCCTCATCACCACCTGTCCCAGCTCGAATCTCAACAAAGGCATTCCGAGAATCGGCAGGATCTTTGGGAATCAAGGCAAGATTCAATGCAGTCTCAATTTCAGCTAACGAGCCACGAATTTCTGGGATCTCAGTTTCTGCAAGTTCGCGCATATCAGGATCATCTGCACCCACATAGAGTTCAAACTCTGCCAAATCTCCCTCGAGTTTCCGTCTTTCACGCACTAGTTCGACAACCGGACTTAATTCACTATATTCTTGTGAAAATGCGACAAATTTCTGTTGATCGGTGATTGTTTCAGGATCAGATAACAAAGCGGACAATTCCTCATGCCTCTCGACTAATTGATCAAGGCGCGCACTTCGTGATGATTTCAATCAGATTCCTCGGCATTATTAACGGCAAAAAGGCGGGCCGCCGACTCGATTAACAGCAGATCCCCCTGTTCAGCGGCACTTCGCAGAACCACCGTCGGCATATGTAAGAATTTATTAGTAAGATTTCTGGAAAGCTGGGACATTACTTCTACCGCTGGCTTTCCAGATTCCAGAGATTTAAGAGCCCTAAAAAGCTCTTTTTCGCTAATGTCTAGATGAATCTCCCGCAAAGCGCGAATAGTTTCCACGGCACGATGCCCGCGAATGTGTCTCGTCCAATTAGCAACCTCTTCGGAGATTAATTCTTCAGCATGGCAAGCTGCTTCTTGGCGCTGTTCCAAACCCTCTTCAACTACCGCGTTAAGATCGTCGACGGTGTACAAATACACTGAATCAAGGTCGCCGACTTGAGTTTCAACGTCACGGGGAACAGCCAGATCAACAATAAACATCGGCTTGTGCCGCCTACATTTCTGAGCGCTCTCGACCAGCCCTTTCCCTAGAATAGGTATGGCAGAACCAGTCGATGAGATTACAATATCCGCTTGTAATATTCGATTCGCTAAAGCTCCAAGCGGCCATGCAGAGCCGCCAATTTCCGTGGCAAGTGTTTCAGCATTTTCCAAGGTCCTGTTTACCACATCAATATTTCTTACGTGGTGTCCGCAAAGATATTCGGCAACTAATCGAATAGTTTCGCCGGCACCAATCAAGACAACCTTACATGCGGATAAATCAGAGAAAATACGACCCGCTAGCGTCACCGCCGCATAGGCGACAGACACCGAATTTCGACCGATCGCTGTTTCGGTTCGAATTCGCTTTGCGACCGAGAGTACTTTGCCCAAAGCTTGCTCGAGCTCAGGACCCATTGCATGTGCTTTGCGCGATAAACGAATGGCTTCCTTAAACTGCCCCAAAATTTGCGGCTCGCCCAATATCAACGAATCCAATCCAGCGGCAACACGCATCATGTGCTGGACAGCCCTAAGCTGTTCAAACATGTAAATATGAGGCTCAAGTTCATTGGTTAATAACCCATGATAGGAAGCCAGCCACGCCATGACTTCTGTCTCCACCTCCCCGTCTACGGCAAGAAATAGCTCAGTTCGGTTACATGTAGAGAGAATCACCACTTCACGCACACCCGGAAATTGCTCTAACAATTGCGCTAGCGCATCTGGGAGACGTACGGAATCAAAGGCAACCTGCTCACGCAGATCAACTGGCGCCGTGGTATGGTTTACCCCAAGGGTTATAAGAGCCATGCAAGAAAGTGACGAAACCTATGTCTAAATTATGGGCAGATTGTAGCAGAGCTTCAGCCCCCTTGGTCTTTCTAATGCTGACTGGATGTCAAGCCTTAGCGATTGCGCCAGTCGGGCTGAATTCGGAAATAGCCCAGCCTTCGGTTGATGCCGCCCTAAAAACTGTTCAAAAGACTACGCAAAGCGCGGCAGGGCTCGTTTTACTCGCTGAATATGCGCTTAAAGGAAATCATCTTGAAGAGGCGATGCACCTTTATTTAGATGCTGCACGCCGGTCTAAAAATCCAGATGTAGCCGCGCGCGCTGCCTCTCTTGCTCGACAAATCGGCACCACGGAAGACAGCAAACTAGCAATAACCCACTGGTTGAGGCTGGCCCCGAATACCGAGTCATCCCTGGAGGCAAGCTTCATCTTCGAAACAGAACAGGGGAATCATGAGATTGCAGGCAGGCACCTAAAATCAATAGTTAGCCTAAACACAAACTACAGAGCCAATTGGCTTGGGAGTTTCTGGTCCGAACTAGCAACACATAAAAAGTCCGCGTTTCTTGACATCGCTGCTCAGGTTGCCGAAGTATCTGGTAATACGTCTTTGGCAATCACTGTTGCCGAAATAAAAAATAGAATCGAATCAAAAACCGGCAATGTCTGGATCGACCGATGGCTCAAGAAGCACTCTGTAACCTCTGATGTAGCGTTGTTCCGCGCCCGCATGGAACTCCCAGACCATAAACTTGCCATGCAATATCTCAGAACCCACCCATCTGTTTCGCGGGATCTGGATGTGCTTGCTCAGCTTGCCCGATGGGCCGGCCTGGAAGGTAATGAGAAAAAAGCGCGCGAATTATTAACAGAGGTGGTTGAAAATGATCAATCCCGGCACGCCGATACCCTAACTTTGGCGCTACTTGAAATGCAGCACCAACAGTTTAGTAAAGCCGAAAAATTACTAAAAAAATTACTAGCATCAGATAACTTTCGTGCAAACGCTTACTTTTATTTAGGGGAAATTGCCCGAAAAACTAATCGGCCGAAGATCGCGATCGAGCGATTCTTGCGAGTAGATCGGCCCGAACTCATTGTTGAAGCTCGAAAGCAATTAGCAACTCTTGCGATCGAAACGAAAGTGCCTGCGAGTGCGCATGCCTGGTTCGCTGAAGCGCGCCTACTGTTCCAAGAAGAAAATAAAAACCTTTATGTCGCTGAGGCTCAATTTCAAACGTCAAATGGGATGGCCGATAAAGCGATTGTGATTTTAACGGAAGCCCTCGAGCAACATCTCAATAATCGAGAAATTCTCTACACGCGCGCACTCGCGTACGAGCAAAAAGACAATATTGCAAAGGCAGAGGCCGATTTGAGAACTATTCTGGTGCGAAATCCCGAAGATGCAGACGCCCTCAATGCACTGGGCTATATGTTGGCGGATCGCACCTATCGACTCAACGAAGCATTAGAACTAATCAAAAAAGCATTAGAAAAAAAACCAGACTCACCAGCCATCCTCGACTCCATGGGCTGGGTTCTTCATAAACTTGGAAACTCATCAGATGCCCTACCGCACTTTGTGAAAGCATGGAATGTAGTTCGAGATGACGAAATCGCCGCGCATTACGGTGAAGTACTTTGGACTCTTGGGCGTCAAGTTGAGGCTAAAACCATTTGGAGTATAGGCTATGAATCGAACCCCGAAAGTGGCAAAATTCGCACTACAATTAAACGGTTAATAAATTCGTGACACGATTAATATCCACAATATTACTTACTTTCCTCATATCAGGTTGCTCAATACTTCCTTGGTCGGGAGATGATGACTCGGAAATTCTGATATTTTTGTCCGCCGATCAATTCAATACCTGGGATTTGACGGCTAAATTCTCAGTCACTTCTCCAGAGGGCACTGAATCTGGTTCAGTCCGGTGGATCTTAGGTGCTGAGGAAGAACGTCTAGATATTTTATCGCCAACTGGTGCGGCCGTGGCTCGTCTTACTGTTACTGGAGATCAAGCACGGCTAAAAACAGATGACAATGAATACACGGCGCCTGATGCAGAGTCGTTATTTAAAGAGGCTTTGGATCTGCAATTTCCGGTCAGCGCAATGCGGTCATGGATTCGGGGCCTCGAATCTCCTGACCTCCCGCTGCATTCGATTAAAAAGGATAGCGAAGGCCGGATCACAACACTTGTACAAAACGGATGGACAGTCGAATACAGCGGGTCACTATCTATTGCTTCAGGACATTATCGATATGAGGTACCCAGACGTTTATCTGCGAGCAAAGATGAATTTGAAATTCGATGGGCCAATACCGAATGGCAAATCCCAGTCCAGTAACCTACCCCTCAAAAAGTCTACCAGGCGGGGTCATGGCTTACGCCCCAGCGAAAATCAATCGATTTTTACATATTACAGGGAGACGATCCGACGGCTATCATAACATTGAAACAGGATTTCAATTCCTAAACTGGTGCGATAGAATTCATTTTAGAAGGACAAAAAGACCAGGCATTTATCTAATTGATGATCCGATGAAACTTGGATCAGAGAATCTGATCTATCAGGCGGCGACTAAACTGATGAGTGGCCAGACACTCGGCGTAGAAATTCTTATTGAAAAGTTCTTACCAGCGGGTGGTGGTCTCGGTGGCGGTTCCTCAGATGCAGCCACAACACTTGTCGTCTTAAATGAGCTCCTTGGGCTCGGCCTCAACGATGAGGATCTCAAAAAGCATGGCCTATCAATCGGCGCCGACGTTCCTGTCTTCATTTATGGCAAAAGCTGCTTTGCATCCGGAATTGGCAACCTTTGCGACCCCGAATTGTGGCCCGAAAATCATATTTTAATTGCCAATCCAGGAATTCATATTTCGACGCAAGCCATCTTTCAACATTCAAAGTTGACAAGAGATACCCCCTCTTGCAGAATCCGCGGCTCGCAGTTGCATACAACTAGAAATGATTGTGAAGTGCTTGTCAGAAAATTATATCCTGAAATCGACCATTTGATGGACTTAATGCAAGCATTTGGGGAGCCTAAACTGACTGGGACTGGGGGCTGCGCATTCATCGTAGAACCGGAACTCAAAGACCAAAGCAAATTAAAGCAAATTAAAGGTCTGGCATTAGTGAAAGAGGCTCTCTTAACCAATCAATCAATGCTGTATACTTAAGGTGTAAATGAGTAAATGGGGTGTGGCCAAGTGGTTAAGGCAGCGGGTTTTGATCCCGCCATTCGTAGGTTCGAGTCCTACCACCCCAGCCATTTCAAAAATCGTTTATCACCGATCAAGGAGTAACTTGTGGCTCACCTGATGTTATTCTCTGGGAATGCTACGCCAGAATTGTCACAAAAAGTTTCTGAATATTTGGCTGTCCCTCTTGGAAATGCAAGCCTAGGCCGTTTTTCAGATGGTGAAATATCGGTTGAAATCTGCGAAAACGTCCGAGGTGAGGATGTCTTCGTTCTTCAATCTACCTGCGCACCAACGAACGACAATTTGATGGAATTGATTGTGGTGTGCGATGCACTCCGACGCGCATCTGCGTCACGAATTACAGCAGTGGTTCCTTACTTTGGTTACGCACGTCAAGATCGGCGCCCGCGATCAGCCCGGGTGCCCATTACAGCAAAAGTAGTTGCTGATATAATGGTTGGGGTTGGTATCGATCGAGTTCTTACAGTCGACCTTCATGCTGACCAAATCCAAGGTTTTTTTGATGTGGCTGTGGATAATATTTATGCCACGCCAGTAATGTTAGATGACATCCACAAGAATCAACCCAAGGACGCTATAGTGGTCTCTCCAGACATTGGAGGGGTCGTCCGGGCACGTGCAATGGCAAAACAGTTAGAAAGCGACCTAGCGATTATTGATAAACGACGCCCTACAGCAAATCAAGCTGAAGTGATGAATATTATAGGTGACGTCAAAGGACGCACCTGCTTAATCGTTGACGACATTGTTGATACCGCAGGAACGCTTTGTAATGGAGCTCAAGCGCTAAAAGAGCATGGTGCAAAATCAGTCGTAGCTTATTGCACGCACCCAGTCCTATCCGGCCAGGCTCTTGAAAACTTGCAAAACAGTGCGCTTGACGAATTAGTCGTGACTGATAGTATCCCCGTCCCCGCAGATATCATGTCTACCGGACGTGTCCGAGTGATCACGATTGCTGAGTTATTAGGTGAAGCTGTCCGTCGGGTTAGTAACGAAGAATCGATCAGCGCAATGTTTCGCTGATTATGATGGCATCTTGTGCCACAAAGGTTTTGTTGGTCGAGGCAAAACAAAGACATAAAAGGAGAATACTATGTCTGACTATCGTTTAATTGCGTCTTCACGCGAAGAAGCAGGAAAAGGTTCGAGCCGCCGCCTGCGTCGATTGGAAGGACTTATTCCAGCCATTATTTATGGCGGAAAAGGAAATCCAAAGTCGATTCAGTTGGCTCACAAAGATATTGCTCACGCTCTTGAAGAAGAAGCATTTTATTCCTCGGTGATCACACTTGAGGTCGACGGAAAAGCAGAGCCGGTCATTTTAAAAGCACTGCAACGCCATCCGGCGAAATCGATTGTTTTGCATGCTGATTTTCAGCGCGCCGGTTCAGGAACAACCTTAAAGGTGAACGTTCCCCTTCACTTTATGAATGAGGCAGACTGCAAAGGCGTTAAGTTGCAGGGTGGTGTCGTCCATCACGATGCGGTTGAGGTTGAAGTTAACTGCGCACCAAAAGATCTTCCTGAATTCATTGAAGTTGACCTCGGCAACGCAGAGTTAGATAACGTGATCCACTTATCTGATGTTAAAGCGCCTAAAGGTGTAACTTTTGTGGCTTTATCTCACGGATCAGATCTCCCATTGGCAAGTATTCATAAAGCCAAAGGTGCTAGCTCAGACACAGCAGAAGATGGCACAGAAGAAGGCGAGGCCAACGGCGCCGAGTGAATGCCTACCAACTAATCATTGGCCTGGGAAATCCCGGGGACGAGTATACCAAAACCCGGCACAATGCCGGGTTTTGGCTGTTAGACGCGCTCGCAAGCGAAATTCAGACGCATTTGGCGACTCAACCAAAGTTCTTTGGCCATCTTGGGAAGGGCTTTCTAGGACCAAATCAGATCCACTTACTCAAACCCATGACGTTTATGAATAAATCAGGCCAAAGTGCACTGGCGGCAGCTCAATTTTACAAAATTGACCCCACCGAAATTCTTGTGCTTCACGACGACCTAGATATTGAACCTGGGCAAATCCGCTTAAAACGAGGTGGTGGTCATGGTGGCCATAATGGACTCCGAGATCTACATCGCGTCTTTGGTCCAGACTATGCCAGAATCCGGGTTGGTATAGGACACCCAGGACACAAATCGAAAGTACATAGTTATGTGCTTGGACGTGCCACTGCGGAACAGCGTGACTCAATCGATCAAGCCATTAATGAAGCGCTAACTTATTTTACGGACATAATTTCCGGTGACTGGGATCGAGCCATGAACACCCTTCACCAACGCTAAGGAGATAACATGGGATTTAAATGCGGCATCGTTGGACTGCCAAACGTTGGGAAGTCAACGCTCTTTAACGCATTGACCAAAGCAGGCGTCGAGGCGCAAAATTTTCCATTTTGCACGATCGAACCTAATGCAGGCGTGGTACCTATTCCAGACCCCAGAATCGCTCAATTAACAGCAATAGTTAAACCAGAACGGGTCGTGCCAACGACGATGGAATTCGTCGATATAGCTGGCTTAGTTGCCGGTGCGTCCAAGGGCGAAGGTCTTGGTAATAAATTCCTTGCAACAATTCGAGAAACTGATGCAATCGCGCATGTCGTTCGATGCTTTGAGGATGATAATATCATTCACGTAGCCGGAAAAATTGACCCCGCATCAGACATTGAGATCATCAACACAGAACTCGCCTTAGCCGACCTTGAATCCGTAGAAAAGCAAATGCAAAAAGCCCAGAAACAGGCCAAAGGCGGAGACAAGGACGCTAAAGCCTTGCTCGCACTATGCGAAAAAATTCTGCCTACGCTCAATGAGGGGAATCCAGTACGGACCGTAAAGCTGTCTGAAGATGAAGAAATCATTTTACGTTCACTTCACCTCTTAACGGTTAAGCCAACCCTGTATATAGCCAATGTTGCGGAGGATGGATTTGAGAATAATCCATTGATTGAAATAGTACGTAAGATTGCAGCCAAAGAAGGGGCCGACGTCGTGCCCATATGCAGTAAAATTGAATCGGAAATCGCAGAACTGCAGGATGAAGAAAAGGCTGAATTTTTAGAAGAGCTCGGGCTAGCAGAGGCCGGACTCGACAGGCTCATTCGCTCTGGCTATGGGTTACTTAACTTACAAACTTATTTTACAGCCGGAGTCCAAGAAGTTCGGGCTTGGACAATTCCAATCGGTGCAACAGCGCCCCAAGCTGCGGGCAAGATTCACACGGATTTCGAAAAAGGATTTATCCGGGCTGAAGTCATTGGCTTTGACGACTATGTCTCGCTTGGCGGTGAACAAGGCGCTAAAGACGCAGGCAAATGGCGTCTTGAAGGAAAAGAATATTTGTGTCGCGACGGAGACGTCATTCACTTCCGTTTTAATGTCTAAGCTTTGACAGAGAGGCGAAATTTAAGTATCTTTCGCGCCTCTTCTGAGACGGCTATGTAGCTCAGCTGGTTAGAGCACAGCACTCATAATGCTGGGGTCGCAGGTTCAAGTCCCGCCATAGCCACCACCTATTTATATAAAACTGTATAAAAATCATGGCTCTGAGTGATTTAATCATTCATATAATCATGTAATTTAGACAGAAACTTAGACAGTTCCGTCCGTTGTTGTTTATT
>Ga0114995_10000009_pt1 | contig 120988 bp, 112 predicted proteins | sample ArcticOcean_MG_C_11_FD_87038 | JGI IMG/M metagenome (GOLD analysis project Ga0114995, IMG submission 87038) | Marine microbial communities from western Arctic Ocean - ArcticOcean_MG_CB2_154 | ecosystem: Environmental > Aquatic > Marine > Oceanic | place: Arctic Ocean: Canada Basin | collected... | reverse complement strand
TCAGAATCTTATATCTACCCATAACGTAAATAATCTTAACGATCTAAATCTGTTATCACCAGAGGCAGGAAGTATTATAAACGTTAGTAATTTAGGTGTTTATCAGTATGATGGAGCACTTTGGGCTTCAATTAATAATTTGCTAGATACTGTCGGCCTGGCAAATTTAGAAAGTGTTATAATCTCTTATCAAGATTTTATACAAAACTGTAATTTCTGTAAACCTTCTTACGAAGTAGGTGATACCTTAGATTGTGGAATAGTTGTACATACCAACACAGACGGCGAACATGGTCTTATTATGGCGTTAGACGATCAATGGAACAGGAATTTCGGATGCAATAGCGATGAATATAACCAACAAATCCCTAGTTCCTATGCAGAAAATGATGGTCTATTAAACAGTATAACGATAAACGACAGTTGCTCTTATTCATCAGCAAGTGATTGTATAAATTACAACCCCTGTAACAATGGTGGATGGTATTTACCTGCAAAAGATGAGCTAACTCTAATGTTTATAAACTACCCTAGCATAAATATTGTTTTATCAAATTTAGGCAAACCACTAATTTCAAGCACCGATTTTTATTGGTCGTCTAGCAAAGAACAAAACTTTAGTTTTATTAGTGGTGGAACCACTAATGTATACTTAGGTATAGCAGGAGTAGTATATGATTCATCAAGTTGGAATAATAGTAGAAATGAGACTTTAAATAAATCATCAATGAGGCTTGTTAGACCTTTTAAACGTTTTTAAACAATGAAAAAAATTCTAATCATTTTTGTTTTACAATTTATGAGAATGCTTGTATTGGCTCAAATTCCAGATGAAGGACGTTTGTTACAAGTCCACTCTATAAATAATCTTGGTGACACCATTAACATTAATAACCCTATTGAGGGAAGTCTTATTTATTTAAGCAATGCTAAAAGTACTTTTCAGAAATACAGTAATGGGTGGAGGTTGTGGTACCAAAGTGAAGAAGTAAATATAGATTCTTTAGAAGCAATTGTAAATAGTTTCGACTCTACAAATTGTTGCCTCCAATACCAATACGTAAATTGTGGAAGCGCAACAAGCTGCATAGGAGACACCTTAAACTGCGGCATTGTAATCGACATTAATACTACTAACGATACTGCAGTAATAGTTGCAGTAGACGAATACGAATTTATTCAACAATCAAATGAATTTAACTCTTGGGCGTTTCCTTCAAATCTTGACATTTCAAACCCAAATGATCAGGTTTCATTTTTTAGTGGTGTAGCATTTCAGAGTGCAGCTCGGGCACCTTTTACAGGACCAGTAGCTATTAATTATAATGCAGGTGGGTGTAGTAGCCAACAATGGATGTTGCCAACAATAGATATGGCTCTTGCTATGGAATCAAACTTAACAGTCGTAAATTCTATTTTACATATAATGGATAAGAAAAAAATAAATGTGGGTGATGAGTACTGGTTACTTAATAATGTCGGAAATCCAAATAATGATTATGGTTATTTTATTAAAATAGGAGCAACAGGGCAGAACGGTTCTATAAAAAGAGACGTCCATCATAAAAGAAAGAAAGTTCGACCGGTTTCTATTGTTCCTTTATAGCGTTTTTTACAAAAGAAGAATCATTCAAAGCGATTAGAAAAGCAATAAGGTCTTGTTTTTGATCTTGACTGATATCGAATGGTTGAATGAGTGGATCTTGGTTAAAATGTCCTTTAGCGCCACTGCTGTAATGGTCAATAACCTGCTCTAAGCTCTCAAAAGAACCATCGTGCATATATGGAGCGCTAAAGCCAATGTTTCTAAGCGTAGGTGTTTTAAAAATGGCTTGGTCTTCGGTTTTTTTTGTAAGCCTTGCTCGACCTTGATCAGTATAGTTGGTGTATAGTCCGTTGTTGGTTAAGCGGCTATCGCTAAAATTAAACCCTCCATGGCAAGAGGCACAATACAGATCGTCAAAAAACAAATTCATTCCTCTAATTTCGGAATCGTTTAAAGCAGTCTTGTTTCCTTGGTAAAAATATTGATCGTAAGGTGAATTACCACTAATTAGAGTTCGTTCGTAACAAGCGATAGCATAGGCTATTACTTGAGGACTTGGTTCGCTATTGTAAGCATCCTTACTTAGCGAAACATAAAGAGAATCTTGTTTCATACGCTCGGCAATAAGAAGAATATGAAAATCAAATTCGTTGTGCTCATGAATAGGAATTTTAACTTGTGTTTCTAGACTAGGGTTTAGTCCATCGAGCAAGAAGTAAGGTTGATAAGCTACATTAGTAAGAGTCGGAGCGTTTCTACTTACTTGTCTCCCTTTAATGCCAACGCTTTTTTGTCTTCCATCGCTAAAAGCAAATTGGGGCTGGTGGCAGCTAGCGCAAGACAGTGAAGAGTCACGCGACATCATATTATCGAAAAACAATTTCTTTCCTAACGCAACCCTAGAATCGGATAATTGGTTGTCTTCTGGAATGAATGGGGTAGGAAAACCTTTAGGTATAAACAAAGAATAGGGGTCTGAAAAGACCCCTATAAAAATGTATATTAAAAGTAATGTTATCCTCATTTAGTTACCACAAATCGTTTGCTCTGAGAGTTGGTCAACCCATCAAATTTAGCAATATAGGTTCCACTATTTAATTCTTTGAGAATGAAATAATTTCCTTCATGATTTAGGTTTTTGTCTTGATAAACAACACGACCAGACATATCATAAACAGAAATAGAATAAGTCTGTTTGTCTGCTAGCTTATAGCTAAGTACTGGTGCGTATGACATGCTGTAATCAACATGAATGTAAGATGGTGTTTGTAGGGAAGATGCAGAGGCTGCAATTCCTGTTACAAAAACATTATTCGATGTTGTATTTTGCATGTATGCATTATGTGCTTGAGTATTTCCGTGGTTAATTCCTATTACATCTAAATCAAGAAGTCCAATCCATCTATCCAAAAATACTTGTACAGATAAGTCTATCTGACCGGAGTTAGCCGCACTATTGAAATTAAGCTCAACAGCTGTTAAAAGGTCGTCTCCAAATCCTCTAAATTCGAAGTTGCTATTTGGCTCTCCATCTTCATTGTCATCAATTGCACCGTTCAAATCAAAAAAGAAGTAGCCTGATGGCCATCCCCAATCCATTAAAGGAGCTTGAGGGCCAAGAGGATGCGAAGGCAAAAAAGCGTTGCTATTACCATGGTTGGCATCATAGTCAACACCAACATCAAAGCGTAATTTCTCAACCACATCAATATTATAGCTTCCTAAGTCATAAGAAGAAATATTAGCATGTGCTAAAACATATACTTCATCTAAAACAGTAAGCTGGCCGCCATCATGAACAATTTCAAGAGAAGATAAATAATACCTTACTCTAGAAAATTCCAAGGATTTTCCTTGACTAGATGTATATGTTTGTCCGTATACGAATACTTGATCATTAAAAGAATGATTAAGGTCTAGGTTAATTTGATTTTGAGCGAAGCCTAGCGAAGAGATGAAAAGAAAAGCTGTGGCAAAACCGCTACTAAAAAATAATTTCATAATTATCTAACGTTTAATGATTTACGAATAGTACCATCTTGGTATTGTAAAATATGTATTTGGTTAGGTTCGATTTTGTCAATTTTCTGACCGAATAAATTATATACAGCTACAACAGGATTGGATCCATTATTATACCACTGACTAATATCGGTTACATCACTAGCAGTCCCTCTCCAGGTTACGGTATCAACAATAGAACTATTAATTGTGATTTCCATTTTAACAAGGCCTTCACCCGCAACATTGTTTGGGTAAAAATGACAGTTTAGGTATTGTTGGCTACTTGCCTCAAACGATCCTGTTCCAGACATTATGCCTGGCGCAAAACAAGAAGGAAAGCAGTTAGAGAACTCCCATTCAGAAGGCATTGAGTCTTTAATGATAATCCACTCAACTGTTAGCGCCTGATCAGCATTAAAAAAAGTGTTAGCATAAAAATCATCAACAGAGCTAGCATCAGTAAACTCTATATAATGATCGTCAATAGAATACTGAGCAAAGCCAATAAAGGGAATTAAAATAAAGCTTAGGCAAAAAATTAAATTTGTTTTCATAATAAATGTGTTTTTTAAGAATTATTCAAATTTAGTAATAAAAAGCTAATTGAAGTAAGACAGACTAAATGTTCTTACGTACCCACAAAAAAAGCCTGGTTAAAAACCAGGCTCTAAGATAGTTGTTTTATATAAAAATTATCCGTTTAGGGCTTCCGCACCACCTACGATCTCTAATATCTCGTTTGTAATAGCTGCTTGTCTTGCTTTGTTATAAGTCAATTTTAGCTCCTTTCTTAATTCTCCAGCGTTGTCTGTAGCTTTGTGCATTGCAGTCATCCTAGCTCCATGCTCCGAAGCGTAAGAGTCTAAGACCGCTTTAAAAAGCTGAATTTTTAACGACTTAGGAATTAAATCTATAACAATTTCTTCCTTAGATGGTTCAAAAATATAATCACCTATAGAAGCAGATTCATCGCTTGGAGTTTCTACTGGCAAAAAGCTTTCTGCCATTATCAACTGAGAAGCTGCGTTTTTAAACTGATTGTAAACCAAAACTACTTTGTCGTATTTACCACTAACATACTGATCCATAATAGACTCAGCAATTAACGATGTGTTTTCGAAAGTAAGATCGTTAAACAATTGGTCATGAGAAGAAGCAACATTATAGCCGTTTTTAGCAAAAAATTCACTTCCTTTTTTTCCGATAGTCAAGAAACTAACCGACTCAAAGTTTTTACTTTCAGCAACTGCTTTCTTAATAATGTTAGAGTTGAATGCACCGCACAAACCTCTATTGGATGTAACTACTACAAACAATACGTTTTTTGTGTCTCTTGCATCGGAAAACTGTCCGCCTTCCGAACCTTCAAGAGTCGAACTAAGGTTTACCAATAGCTCTCTCAGCTTGTTAGCATAAGGTCGCATTTGGGTAATCGCGTCCTGCGCTCTTTTTAATTTGGCAGCAGACACCATTTTCATTGCACTAGTAATCTGCATGGTAGAACCAACAGAAGTAATTCGTGCACGTATGTCTTTTAAATTAGCCATAATTAAGCGCTGTATTTTTTAGAAAGGTCAGAAGTTACAGCTCTTAAAGTGTCTGTAATTTCTTTGGTTAATTTTCCTGCACCTAAAGCATCCAATACACCTTGGTGTTTGTGGTGTAAGAAAGCTATGAATTCGGTTTCAAACTCTTTAATTTTGTTAGTAGGAACATCCATTAATAATCCGTTTGTTCCACAGAAAATAATAGCAGCTTGCTCTTCTACTCTTAAAGGAGAATACTGACCTTGTTTTAATATTTCAACATTTCTTTGTCCTTTATCAATTACTGCTTTAGTAGCAGCATCTAAGTCAGACCCGAATTTAGCAAATGCTTCAAGCTCACGGTATTGTGCCTGATCGAGCTTTAAAGTACCCGAAATTTTCTTCATCGACTTAATTTGTGCTGAACCTCCTACGCGGGATACCGAAATACCTACATTAATTGCAGGACGAACACCAGAGTTGAATAAATCACCATCTAAGAATATTTGTCCGTCAGTAATAGAAATTACGTTGGTAGGAATGTAAGCAGATACATCACCTGCTTGTGTTTCAATAATTGGAAGAGCTGTTAAAGAACCGCCACCTTTTACTTTGTCTTTTAAAGAAGCAGGAAGGTCATTCATCTGAGCAGCAATGGCATCATCGTTAATTACTTTTGCTGCACGCTCTAATAAACGAGAGTGAAGATAAAATACATCTCCTGGGTAAGCCTCTCTACCTGGAGGTCTTCTTAAAAGAAGAGAAACCTCACGATAAGCAACCGCTTGTTTAGATAAGTCATCAAATACGATAAGAGCAGGACGACCTGTATCTCTAAAGAATTCGCCAATTGCAGCACCAGCTAATGGAGCGTAAAACTGCATTGGAGCAGGGTCAGATGCGTTAGAAGCTACAATAACTGTATAGTCTAATGCTCCGGCCTCTTCTAATGTTTTAGCAATAGATGCAACCGTTGATCCTTTCTGACCTACAGCAACGTAGATACAGAAAACTGGTTCGCCTTTATCGTAAAATTCTTTTTGGTTTATAATAGTATCGATAGCAACGGCTGTTTTACCAGTCTGTCTGTCACCAATAATTAATTCTCTTTGACCTCTTCCTACTGGAATCATCGCGTCAATCGCTTTGATACCTGTTTGTAAAGGTTCGTTTACTGGTTGTCTGTATATAACACCAGGAGCTTTTCTTTCAATTGGCATTTCGAAAGTTTCGCCAGCAATAGGTCCTTTTCCGTCAATAGGGTTTCCTAAAGTATCTACTACACGACCTAACATTCCTTCTCCTACATTAATAGAAGCAATTCGGTTAGTTCTCTTTACTACATCACCTTCTTTAATTCCTTTAGAAGGTCCTAATAATACAGCTCCAACATTGTCCTCCTCTAAGTTAAGAACGATTGCTTGTAGTCCGTTTTCGAACTCAATCAATTCACCAGACTGAACATTAGTTAGTCCGTAGATTCTTGCAATACCGTCACCGACCTGCAATACAGTACCTACTTCTTGAAGTTCTGACTCGGATTTAAATCCTGCCAATTGTTGTCTTAAAATTGCTGATACTTCAGCTGGTTTTACTTCTGCCATAACGTTTGTTTATTAAAAGTCCTTTATGTAAAGGTTTTTATTAAATGATTGTTTTAAATCGTTTATCTGACGCAATACACTAGCGTCTAGTTGACGGTCGCCAATACGAACAATGGCACCTCCAATTAAATTTTCGTTTACTTTTTCACTAAGCTCTACTTTCTGTATCCCTTGCTTTTTTATAAATTCTAAAACCTGAGTTCTAAGCTGGTCATCTAAAGGTTGAGCGGTAGTAATAATAGCCGTTTCTATTCCTAAACTAGTTTTATAAACCGACATAAATTGTTGCGCGATTTGAACTAATAAAGGCTCTCTTTTCTTCTTAGTAATTAATTCTACAAAAGCATTAGATAAAGGAGACAAGCTTGTGAATACTTCCGAAAGTATAGAAAGCTTTTTGTCTGTTTTGATAACTGGGCTTTTTAATAATAAAGAAAGCTCATGAGATGCAGAACAAGTAGACATGATCGTTTCCATGTCCGCCTTGCAAGCTTCTAATACATTTTGCTCTTTAGCCAATTCGAAAAGTGACTTAGCGTATCTTAATGTTGCTCTAGTGTTAGCCATATTAGTTTAAATCAGCATCTTTTAAAGCTGCCGCAACAAAATCTTTTTGTTTTTGTTGGTCCGACAATTCGCTTTTTAATACTTTTTCTGCAATATCAATAGAAAGGGAAGCTACCTGGTTTTTAAGATCCGTAATCGCCGCCATTTTTTCGTTTTGAATTTGCTCTCTAGCAGACTCAATTACTTTGTCAGCCTCTACAGAAGCTGCAGATCTAGCATCATTAATGATGCTTTCTTTCATTTCTCTAGCTTCCTTCAAAATAGTATCTCTTTCCACTTTCGCTTCCTGAAGTACTTTTTGGTTGTCAGCACTTAAAGCCTGCATTTCTTCTCTTGCGCTTTGTGCGGAATCTAAAGCATCTTTAATCCCCTGCTCTCTATCTTCAATAGAAGATAATATAGGGCCCCAAGCGTATTTTTTAAGTAAGAAAATAAGAGTGATAAACAATACTGTTTGCCAAACAAATAATCCTATCGAAAAGTCTTTAAATAATTCTTCCATTTTTGATTGTATTTTTTTGTTTTAACTGTTGTAAAAATCAAGACTGTAAGCAACCCTTACAGTCTTGATTTAAATGTTTTGGTTATGCGAATAAAGCCGCAAATCCAATACCTTCAATTAATGCAGCAGCAATAATCATTGCTGTCTGAATTTTAGCAGTCGCTTCAGGTTGTCTTGCAATTGCGTCCATGGCAGAGCCACCGATCTTACCAATTCCTAAACCTGCACCGATTACGATTAGTCCTTTACCAATCATTGCAAAAGTTTCAGCATCCATAATAGTTAAAAATTAAAGTTAATACTCAGTTAAAAAAATTAATGATCATCATGTTCTTCTACTGCCGAACCAAAATATAAGGCAGTTAACATGGTGAATATATAAGCTTGTAGAAACGCTACAAGTAGTTCAATTACTCCTAAAAACAAGGTTAGTCCGAAAAATGCTCCGTTTGCTAACCAATGTTGTGCTGCATAAATTAAACCAATAAGAGACATCAATACTACGTGACCCGCAGTAATGTTTGCATAGAGACGAATCATCAATGAAAATGGCTTAATGATTGTTCCTAATAACTCAATTGGTAATAAAATAATTTTCATAGGAACAGGCACTCCTGGCATCCAGAAAATGTGTCCCCAATAATTTTTGTTGGCAGTAAATTGTGTGATAAAATAAGTGATTAAAGCCAAGCTAAACGTAACTACAATGCTTCCTGTAACGTTTATCCCAAGTGGCATCATTCCAGAAAGGTTCAGAAACCAGATAAAGAAAAATACCGTTAGTAGGTAGCTCATATATTTTTTGTAGTGCTTTTCTCCAATATTAGGAATAGCAATATCGTCTCTTACAAACAAAACTAGTGGTTCTAGTATACGACCAAATCCTGTAGGGATAGGGCCTTTTTTGTAAGACCTTGCAAGCTTGCTAAAAGAGATAAGCAAGAAAGCGCACATTAGAATAATTACTAATACGTTTTTAGTAATCGAAAAGTCTATGATGCTTTGATTGTCTAAAACGTGTCCTTCGCTATCTGTTTTGTAAATTTTACCGTGATCAAGGTTGTAGTAATTGCCTTTGCTATTAGCTAAGGCGTGACCATGATCAAAAGAAGACGACATAAACAAATGAATGCCGTTATCCCATATTATCACCGGAAGTGGCATGGCAAGCCCATGATACAACTCAAAGTAATGAGCATCTTTTAAGTGATGCTTAATGGTTTGTTTTATTTCTGTCTTTAGATCCATAGTTTGGCCTTCACCATGGTCGTGGCTATGGTCGTCAGGATGCTCTAGAGCAAAAGCCGTAGTACTGAAGAGTACTAAAAGAGTTGCTATTATGTTAAGTTTTGCCTTCATCATTCGCAAAAATGCCGTGTTTATAGAATTCGCTGCAAAACTAAGTATTTCTATTTATTCTAAAAATAAAATAGAGGACTTTTTTAACACAAAATTGTTGAACATTAATGTGACTTGTTTAGTGTTTTGACTAAAGCCGTCACCTCTATGATTAAAGACAAGGAATAAGGAACAAAAAATAGAAAGAATTCTAACCTAGAAGTTTGGCCGTCGGCCTGAAAAGTGGGTTCCAATAAAAAATAAAAAAATGCAAACTTAAAAAGGCTGGTAAATAAAAAAATGAAGCCAAGGTTTTTAGCTTGTTTTTCTTTCAAAAAAGTAAGTACAAAAAAAACAGCCGCTGTAATAATAAGGTTTCCCAAATAAGACACATTAAGCATTTTATTTAAAACAGGATCAATTTGGTTTTTTATAAGAAAGGAATGAATGAAATAAGCCGCTAATAAAAATAGAAATAACCTCAACTTAAAAGTTATAAATTCTTTAATCATCTTTATTTAGTCGGTTGAGTTGTTTAATTAGAGAAAGTAAAGAAAGAACCAAAGCCGAAAGAATTCCTATAATAGTAAACCAAGGTTTTTCGTTTAGGTAATTTTGGTCCAGTCGCTTACCAAAGTAAGCTCCCAAATAGATAGTAATTCCCATCTGAGAAGCCAACATGCTTAGAGCAATGAAGCGATTAGGCTGTTTTTTCTTGCTTTTCTTTTTGTTCAACTTGATTAATGTCTTTAATAACAGCACCCATACTACAAGAACCTGTAAAAGATGCGCCTGGCTCTATAGCAAGTTTGTTTGTTAGGATGTCGCCATGAAGTTTAGCGGTAGACTTTAAAGAAAGTAATTCTGAAACAGAAATAGATGCTTTTAATTCTCCAGAAATGTCAGCATTCTGACAAACGACATCGCCTTCAACCATACCTGTTGTTCCTACGACCACCTTTCCTTTTGTATTAATAGAACCTTTTAAAGCTCCATCTATTCGGATGTCTCCTGAAGAAGTTATTTCACCAGTAATTGTAGTTCCTACTCCGATGTGATTTACTACTCCGTTATTTTCGTTTGGTCGAGCCATTGTGTTTGTTTTATTGTTGAACATATTCTTATTACTTTATACAAAGTTAATTATTTCTGCTAACTATTGTTGGCTTTGATAAAACTCTTTGAATTTTAGCAAATACTCTTCTATCTCTTTTGATTGGTAAAATATAGGGAAATTGGACTGAGAAATAACAAACGACTGATAGTTGTCACCAAAAGGTCCCCTAGCATCTCCAAGCTGAAAAGCGTTGTAATAATTCATTGCTTTATTTGCGTTTTCAAACTCCCTAACCGACAACATGTTGGTTTCTTTGTCTAGCAACAAGGCGCTAATATTTAACTTGTCTAAGCTATAAAACTGACTATGATAGTCAGAAAGAGTGGCCTTAGCTATATTTTGCTCCAAATCGAATTCTTTAAAAATCAAAATAAAATAATGGGCGCTTTTAGGCTCGTAAGTATACTTTTGGTCTTCTTTGGATTCGCTAGAGCTGTTGCTCGTCGAAGATTCTTCCTCATTCAGTTGATCTAATATCTCTTGAGCAGAAACTGCAACCTCGTGACCTTGGTGCGTTTCTATTACTTTTTGTAGCAGAACAACCATTTTGTTTTTACCATCTATATATCCACTAGCTAGAGCATGAAGCAGGTCAAAGCGTGGAGTCAATAGGTTTCCTTTATGGTTTTTGTTAGCTAATTCGCAATCAGAAACAGTAGCCTTATATTTACCGCTTAGGTATTTCTTATAAGCCTTTTCGTACAAAACATCAATAGTAGGCTTGGCATTTTGCAGGGTTTCCAAATAGGTGCTATCGCTTATAATTTTAGCATAGTCGCTTTGAGGGAATAGTTTAAGCAACATTTTTTTGTGCTTAGCAGCCTCGTCTTCGTTTTCTAAAGATAAGTTAAGGCGATATAAAAAATAAAGAACCTTCACTTGGTTGTCGTTTTTAGGAAAGCGTTGATTTAGCTCTTCAAACGTTTTTAAGGAAAGCCAGAGGTCCTCAAGGTCTTCTTTGTAAATGATAGCCGCATTATAATACGCTTCTATTATTTTCTGATTAGACAGCTTTAACTGCTCTACTGAAAGGGGAAGCTTGGCAATGTAAGAGTCTCTACTTGTAGGGTCAAACTCTTCTTCTAAGTCTTCTTCCGTTTCTGCTTCTTCTATTCCAAAACTTTTTTTGTTTGACCTTCTCCAGTTGTCTTCCAGTTTTCTTCTACCCCATTTTCTGCCAAACTCTGAAAAGCCAAAACTTAAAGTAGTTGGGTTATAAAAATACCAAACACCACCTCTAGATTGGTTTAGGCGATTGCTTCCTCTATTGTTTTGGTTGCCGTTCAGAAAGGCGCTTTCATTTTTATCCGATTGAGCTTGCTGTTTTTCAAGCCTTTCTTCTTCTTTTAGTTTAGATATTAGGCCATCAATAAAATTATTTCTCTGGCTTTCAGACATTCCAGCAATCTTTTGCAAACTATCTTGATCAGAAATAACATTCAAATTTTCAATCAATAAGCTTAATGTAGTTTGTCTTTTTTGTACGCTTTTAAACTTTGGAGATTCTACATCCATGTAGGCAACCGCGGTATCATAATAAGACTGTGCGAGTCTGTAAAGCTGGTCTTCGTAAAAAATTTCTCCTAAAATTAGACTCGATAGTGCTTTTTGAGCATCATTGTCAACGCTTTTAGAAACAGAAAGTTTGTAAAAGCCAATAGCTTCTTTGGTTTGGTTTTGTCTAGACTTAAGTTCCGCTAAACCGAAATAAATAACATCAAGATACTCCTTGTTCTTTTTGTCTTTTATCATTTTATTGAGCTCCGACTCAATTTCTTGGTTATTGCCTTGGGCTACGTCATAAGACCTAGCAAGATTAATTTTAGCGTTAAATTCAAACTCATAAGAAGGGCCTTTTTTAATAACTGATTTAAAGTATTTGCTAGCCTCGCCATAATTTTCGAGCTCATAGTAAAGTTGAGCAAGAATATAAGAGTATCTTATTTTTTCATTCTTCTTACTTGCCTCAGACAAAGCAGCTTTAAGCTCTTCAATACAAAGGCTTAGCTCGCCTTTGTGAAAATAGTAGTCGGCATAAACCAAAGACAAGTCTTTGTTAAGTGACATTGGGAAGTTCTCATCGCTAAGTAATCGGTCGAAAACCAATTCTGCAGAAGCAAAATCTTTGTTAAGAACATAGGCTCTTGCCAAATTAATGCTGGCCTGAAAAGCAGTTGTTAAGCCTTCGAATTGTTTTGCGGTAAAACTAAAAGCCTCAATAGCTTTTAGGTAGTCGCGTTTATACAAATAAGCATTCCCTATTAACAAATAGGTTTCGTCTATGGTTTTATTGTGCTCGACACCCTTAATTAGTATAGAATGTTTTGCAATAGCAGAAGCCCCCTTTTTAATGGCTCTATCCATTGAAGAAGAAACAGACTGAACTTCGTTTTGAGAAGGCAGAATAAAAATGGGCAATATTTGATTAAAATCTTCTTTTTTTGACTTTTCTAATTTCTTAACACCAGCCTTATAGCTTTCATTTCCGTTAAAATACCAATTATACTTTGTAGTAGTATGGTGGTATGTTCGGGTAAAAAAAGTGCTTTTTCTTGTAGAGCAAGAAGGCAGTACTACGATAGAAACGAGCCCTATAACAATTAATAAATTAGATATATGTTTGTTTAACATCTTAACGATAACTTTGTAGCTGCAAAATTATTTTATTTTATTAAACAAAAAGAAAAAAGAGGTTGACATAAAATTTTGGATATTTGCCTAGCATTATGAGTCACAAAGAAAAAAGAAATTTTTGGAAAAAATGGAAAGCGAAGTATCGCTTGGTAATCCTAAATAGTGAAAACTTTGAAGAAAGGTTAACGTTCAAAGCTTCTAGGATTAGTGTTTTTATTTTTGTGCTATCCTCAATTATAATTTTAATTGGAGGAACTAGCGCCGTTATTTCCTTTACTCCTATAAGAGAGTACATCCCTGGATACACTAGTTCTGATATAAGAAAAAAAGTTCTGGAGCTAAACCAGATGTCAGACTCTTTAATATTAGACTTAGAGCAAAACCAAAAATATCTTGCCAATATAAAAAACATCGTAGTTGGCTTGCCGGTACAAAAAGCGCTTTTAGATAGTATTTCTGATAATGACATCAGACAAGATATTGTTTTTGAAAAAAACTTGGAAGATTCTCTATTAAGAGTTCAGATAGAAACCGAAGAAAAATTCAACATTTTTTCTAACAATAAAAAAGAAGCAAACGAAATATATGAAGTCTTGTTTTTCAAACCTATTGAAGGAATTGTAATCGAAAAGTTTGACAAAGAACAAAGCCATTACGGAATAGATGTTGTTTCTAAAGAAAATGAGCTTATAAAATCTACTCTAGATGGGGTGGTGATATTTGCTAACTGGACTGCCGAAACAGGAAACGTTGTTGCTGTAATGCATAAAAACAATCTTGTTTCTATTTACAAACATAATTCTGTCTTGCTTAAAAAAGAAGGCGATAACGTCGGAGCAGGAGACCCTATCGCAATTATTGGCAATTCGGGCAAATGGTCTAGCGGACCCCATTTACATTTCGAACTTTGGTATAAGGGAGAAGCTATTAACCCAGAACAATATATTTTATTTTAATGGGTATAATTGCTAACCTTATTGTGTTGTACTCAAATAGAGTGCATAAAAAAAATAATTTCTGGATTAAAAACCCCATTATAGCTCAAAACAAGCTTTTGGAAGGTTTGGTCAAGAAAGCCAAGAACACTCAATTTGGCATAGACCATCATTTTAAAAACATAAAAACCTACCAAGATTATAAACGCTTAGTTCCTATTGTAGATTACGAAGATCTAAAGCCTTATGTAGAAAAGACATTAGAAGGTCAGGAAAATATTCTTTGGCCAGGAAAACCCCTTTACTTTTGCAAAACCTCTGGAACAACTTCTGGAGAAAAATACATTCCCATTTCTAAAGAGTCGATGCCCTTTCACTTAAAATGTGCTAAAGACGCTATTCTTAGTTATATCCACGAATCAGGAAAAACAGAATTTTTAAAGGGGAAAAACATGTTTATCCAAGGAAGCCCTGTTCTCGATTTTAGTAAAAAATCTCCGATTGGCAGACTATCCGGAATTGTAGCTCACCATTTGCCTTGGTATTTAAAATCTAACAATCTGCCTTCCTACGAAACCAACTGTATGGAAGATTGGGAGAAAAAAGTAGATAAAATTGTAGCGGAAACGATAGATGAAGACATGGGAATAATTAGTGGTATTCCACCATGGGTTCAGATGTATTTCGAAAAAATAAACTCTATTCGCAATCAATCTATTGCACAGGTGTTTCCTAATTTTAGTCTGTTTATTTACGGAGGAGTTAACTTCGAGCCTTACAAAAAACGCTTTTTGGACTTGATCGGAAAGCACGTTCCGAGCATAGAAACTTATCCTGCTTCCGAAGGTTTTATCGCTTATCAGAACAAACAAAACGACAAGGGATTGTTGTTGTGCGTTGACCATGGTATTTTTTACGAATTTATTCCGGCACAAAATTATTTTGACCAAAATCCGCCAAGACTTAGCCTTGAAGAGATAGAAATGGGAGTCGACTACGCACTTATTTTAAACACCAACGCTGGCCTTTGGGGTTACAGCATTGGTGATACCGTTCGTTTTGTTTCTAGAGACCCTTATAAAATTGTAGTTAGCGGACGTATAAAACATTTCACCTCAGCCTTTGGCGAACACGTTATTGCTAAAGAGGTAGAAGAAGCAATGAAAAAATGCGTTGCTACAATGGAAATGGGTGTAAACGAATTTCATGTTGCCCCTCAAATTAGTCCCGTAAAAGGGCTTCCTTATCACGAATGGCTAATAGAATTTGAAGAATTGCCCCAAAACATAAAGAAATTTTCTGCTTTACTGGATCAGGAAATGAGAATACAAAACAGCTATTACAACGATTTAATCGAAGGTAATGTATTGCAACCATTGGTTGTTAATCCAATAAAAAAGAGTGGTTTTAGATCGTATATGAAATCGGTTGGCAAACTAGGTGGTCAGAATAAAGTGCCTAGATTAGCAAACGACAGAAAGATCGCCGACCTTTTAACTCAACAAGCATATGACAAATAAGAAAAAAAGAATTGCAATATTAGGTTCTACAGGTTCTATCGGAACCCAGGCTTTAGACGTTATTAAAAGTCACCCAGAATTATTTGAAGTCGAAGCGCTTACTGCTAATAGAAATAGTGATCTTCTGATCAAACAATCGATCGAGTTTAAGCCAAACTGTGTGGTTATTGTAGACGAAAGCAAGTTTAAAGAAGTTCAGGATGCTTTAGAGCCTCATCAGATTAAGGTGTATGCCGGAAAGGAAGCTTTAGCGCAAGTAGTAGAAATGGATACTATTGATTTAGTACTAACCGCTTTGGTTGGTTATTCTGGGCTTAAGCCTACCATTAACGCCATTAAAAACAAAAAGCAGATTGCCTTGGCCAATAAAGAAACCTTGGTGGTAGCGGGTTCTTTAATTACCAATTTGTGCAAACAATACGGAGTAAATATCTTGCCTGTTGATTCGGAACATTCTGCTATTTTTCAGTGTTTGGTAGGGGAATATCAAAACCCTATTGAGAAAATTTATTTGACGGCATCGGGCGGACCTTTTAGAGGTTGGACCGCTGAAAAGCTAGCAAACGTAACTAAAGAACAAGCCTTGAAACACCCAAACTGGGAAATGGGCGCTAAAATTACTATCGACTCTGCTTCTTTAATGAATAAAGGGTTGGAGGTTATTGAAGCAAAGTGGTTGTTCGATTTAAAACCAGAACAAATAGACGTTATCGTTCATCCTCAATCGATTGTTCATTCGATCGTTCAGTTTGAAGACGGATCTATGAAGGCTCAAATGGGAGTGCCAGATATGAAGCTTCCAATACAATACGCTCTTGCCTACCCACATAGAATACAAAACACTTTTGAGCGCTTTAATTTTATGGATTACCCATCGCTTACTTTTGAAAAAGCAGATAGTAATACTTTTAGAAACTTATCGTTAGCATACCATGCTATGGAAAAAGGAGGCAACAGTGCTTGTGTGCTAAACGCTGCAAATGAGGTGGTTGTAGACGCATTCTTAAAAGATAAGGTTGGCTTCTTACAAATGTCAGATGTGGTGCAAAATTGTTTAGAAAAAGCTACTTTTGTGCCCAATCCGAATTACGATGATTTTGTTAGCTCTGACCATGAAGCTCGTCAATTAGCTCAACAATTAATAAAATAAAAATACATGGAAATACCCGTTATTATAATAAAAGGCGCTCAACTACTACTAAGTTTATCCATATTAGTTGTTTTACACGAACTAGGCCACTTTATACCAGCAAAATTATTTAAAACTAAAGTTGAAAAATTTTATTTGTTTTTCGATCCTTGGTTTTCTGTTTTTAAAACAAAAATTGGAGATACCGAATACGGAATCGGATGGTTACCATTAGGTGGCTATGTAAAGATTGCCGGAATGATAGACGAGTCGATGGACAAAGAGCAAATGGCTCTACCTCCTCAACCTTGGGAATTTAGATCGAAGCCAGCGTGGCAACGACTAATTATTATGCTTGGTGGGGTTACGGTAAACGTAATTTTAGCTTTCGTAATTTATCTGTTTACTCTATTTGCTTATGGCGAAAAATTCTTGCCTGCTCAAAATGCAGAAGCCGGAGTTTATTGTGATTCTCTTGGAGTAGTTGCGGGTTTCCAAAACGGAGATATGCTCTATTCTGTTGATGGTGTTGAGTTAGAAAAATTTGCCCATTCCAATGGAGCCCTTCATAAAGAAGTAATAGAAAAGCTAATCCTTAATGACGCTAATGTAGTTACCGTTATAAGAGAAGGAAATAAAGTGGACATCCCATTTACAGAAGAAGTAAAACTAGCAATGCTAGACAAAAATCGTTTGTTTAGCCCTAATCTTCCTTTCGTAATTGCAGGCTTTTCCGACAGTTCTGTTGCCCAACAATACGGAGCCATAGAAGGAGATAAAATTGTACGCATAAACGACAAAGACATGTTTTATGCTGGCAACGTAATGGACTATGTTCCTACCTTAGTAGGAGACTCTGTTAAGCTTGTTCTGGAAAGAGACCAAGAAGAGGTAGAATTAAACTTTTTACTAGAGAGCGAAAGATTGGGCGTTACCCTAATGCCTTTTGCTAGTCAGTTCCAATTAGAAGAAGAAAAATACACTCTTTTGTCTGCTTTTCCTGCGGCAATTGCAAAAACTAAATCTGAAATAAATAACTACTTCAAACAATTTAGGTTGATTAAAAAATCGCCTGATTCCGTTGGAGGTTTTATAAGTATTGGAGGAATATTTCCTAACCAATGGCACTGGCAAAGCTTTTGGGAAATAACAGCTTTTCTTTCTATTATGTTAGCGGTGCTTAACTTATTACCTATTCCTGCTTTAGATGGTGGCCACGTTATGTTTTTACTTTACGAAGTAATTACTGGCAGAAAACCTCACGAAAAAGTAATGGAAGTTGCCCAAACAATCGGTATCATTTTATTAATGGGTCTGGTGCTTTATGCAAACGGAAACGATATTTTTAAACTTTTATCTTAACAATAAACGAACTTAAATCTTAAACAAATGTCTCAAAATTTTGGAATTGATCAAGCCTTAAAAGACTTAGGCTTACAAGATGTAAACCTGGGAACTTCTACGGGTTCTAATAATTTTTCTAACGGAGAACTTCTCGAAAGTTACTCGCCTGTTGACGGTAAGTTAATCGGTAAAGTAAAAGCTACTACTAAAGAAGATTACCAAAAGGTAATGGCTACGGCAACCGAAGCTTTTAAAACTTTTAGAGACATTCCTGCTCCACAAAGAGGGGAGATTGTTCGTCAGTTCGGAAACAAACTAAGAGACTTAAAAGAGCCGCTTGGTAAATTGGTTTCTTACGAGATGGGTAAATCATTACAAGAAGGTTACGGAGAGGTTCAGGAAATGATTGATATCTGCGATTTTGCGGTAGGACTATCAAGACAATTAAACGGACAAACTATTCCTTCTGAACGTCCTGGTCACGTAATGAGAGAGCAATGGCACCCAATAGGTGTAGTTGGAATAATCTCTGCATTTAACTACCCTGTTGCTGTTTGGGCTTGGAATACTGCATTGGCTTGGATTTGTGGCGATGTATGTGTTTGGAAAGGTTCTGAAAAAGCACCTTTATGCTCCGTAGCTTGCCAAAACATTATTGCCGATATTTTAAAAGAAAACAATTTACCAGAAGGAATCTCTTGTATTATTAACGGAGACTATAAAGTTGGTGAAATGATGACTACCGATACTCGTATTCCTTTAGTTTCTGCTACTGGTTCTACCAGAATGGGACGAATTGTTGGCGCTACTGTTGCTCAGCGTTTCGGAAAATCTTTATTAGAGTTAGGAGGTAACAACGCTATTATTATTACTCCAACTGCAGATTTAAAAGTAGTTGTTCCGGGTGCGGTATTTGGTGCTGTAGGAACTTGCGGACAGCGTTGTACTTCTACAAGAAGACTTATTATTCACGAATCGGTTTACGATAAAGTAAGAGACGCAATTGTTGGGGCTTACGGCCAGTTAACTATCGGTAACCCATTAGACGAAAAGAACCATATCGGACCACTTATTGATCACGATTCGGTAAACACTTACTTAGCGGCTATCGAAAAAGCAAAAGCAGAAGGCGGAAACGTATTGGTTGATGGTGGTGTTTTACAAGGCCCAGGATATGAAAGCGGCTGTTATGTAAAGCCAGCGATTATTGAAGCCGAAAACCATTATGAGATAGTGCAACACGAAACATTTGCTCCTATCTTATACCTAATGAAATATTCGGGTGAGATAGAAAACGCTATCCAGCAACAAAACGGAGTAGCTCAAGGCTTGTCTTCAGCGGTAATGACTAACGAACTAAAAGAAGCAGAGAAATTCTTGTCTTATGCTGGTTCTGACTGCGGAATTGCAAACGTTAATATTGGTACTTCGGGTGCTGAGATTGGTGGTGCTTTTGGTGGCGAAAAAGAGACTGGTGGAGGTAGAGAGTCAGGTTCTGATGCTTGGAAAGTATACATGAGAAGACAAACTAACACAATAAACTACTCAGACGAACTTCCTTTAGCTCAAGGGATTAAGTTCGATTTATAAGCTATATAATTCTATAAATTAAAAAGCCACACCCTTTGGGATGTGGCTTTTTTTTGTATCCGTTTTTTTGTAGCTTGCAAAGACCATGAAACTTACTAATCACAATACTAACCGTCTTGTACTAAAGACGTGCATAAAAGTCAAACGCATTTTGCCAAAATTTTCTTTTGATAACAGCCCAAATTCAATTAACAAATTTATAGTAAGCTGACATATATACGTATTCCAACAAATAAAAAGCTGAATAAAATGAACTACGGATTAATAATTACAATATTAGGTATAGGAGGTACATTGTTAGTTGTCTTAAATCAATATAAGAAAGCGAAAAAAAACTCTATGAGAAGGTTAAAGAGAACAACAAGCTTTGCTATGATTTAGAAAGATATCAAGGATTAATATCAGTCGAAGATGAAATTAAATCAAAGAAAGAAGAGTTTTCCGAAATACAAGAAAATGCAACAGAGTTAAACGATAGATTTATTAATGCTAAATCAATCTTTGATGGATTAGAAAAAGAGATTAATCTTTATAAAAATGATTTAGAATTTATTGAGCTAGGTGTTTATGAACCAATTTTTGATTTGGACTCCTCTGAAAAATACAAAAAAGCACTTCGACAAATTATTATCAAGCAAAAGCAACTAATAAAAAACAAAAAAGCTTGCGTTTGTGATACGCAATGGCAAGTCGGAAATAGCCGAAAGCAAGGAGAGATAATGACGAGAAGGTATATAAACTTAACTTTAAGAGCTTTTAATGGAGAATGCGACTCTCTTGTCTCTAAAGTGCGTTGGAATAATGTGAAGCGTTTCGAGGAAAGAATTAAAAAGGCTTTTGCTGCAATTAACAAACTTGGAGAGTCTAATAACACATATATAACAAGAAAGTATATCAATTTAAAGTTAGATGAACTTCATTTAGTTTATGAGCTAGCTCATAAAAAATATAAAGAAAAAGAAGATGCAAGAGCAATTAGGGAAGAGCAGCGAGAAGAAGAAAGGGCACAACAAGAATTTGAAAAAGTAAGAAAAGATGCGGAAATAGAAGAGAAGCGCTTCCAGAAAGCATTAGAATTAGCAAAAAAAGATTTAGGATTGGTCAGCGGAGAAAAGTTAGACGAACTAAATTCTCAAATAGAACAATTGGAACAAAGTTTAAAAGATATTCACGAAGAAAAAGAAAGGGCAATTTCAAGAGCACAAGAGACAAAATCTGGACACGTATATATTATTTCTAATCTCGGATCGTTTGGCGAGAATGTTTACAAAATAGGCATGACAAGGCGACTTGAGCCAATGGATAGAGTTAAAGAATTAGGAGATGCCTCTGTGCCTTTTACATTTGACTTGCACGCTATGATTTTTTCAGAAAATGCTCCTGAATTAGAGCGATTATTACATAACGAGTTTGATGATAACCGTATAAACAAAGTAAACAGTAGAAAAGAATATTTCAAAGTATCATTAGACGAAATCGAACAGGTTATTATTGACAAATACGACGAGAAAGTGGATTTTATTAAGATAATAGAAGCGCAACAATTCAGAGAAACGAAATCAATAATAAAACAATTACAACAAACTAGAGACGAACAAATAAACGTTGAAATAGGGAAATATCCCGACAGCTTGTTCTGAAAAAAATACACCTCACTAAAACTATAAAAAATGAACTTAAAAAAATTTACAAAGGAGCTAGTTGCCGAATGGAAAAAACTGCGACAAAGACGCCAAGGACTATCGGGCATAGTTGAAAATAACGAAAGCGGCTTAAAAGGAGAAAAAACAGCTTTAAAGAATTTAAAAAATAAGCTAATTAGCAAGAATTATGAGTTTGAATTAACGCCAGAAAGCAAAAGTCCCGCTGACATTATTGGATTTAAAAAATATAGAGGCTATTGGCATTTTGCATTATATCAGGTAAAAACATCCATACGTCAAGAGATGTTAACAAGTAATATTTCCGAAAAAAACACTCTCCAAGATTTAGCCAAATTACTAAAGCTTGTGTATCGTAATTCTGACCAAACCAATCGTAATAAAAAAAAGCAGATATACATAACCTTAGGATATATAGGCGTACATAATAATAACGGCAGATATAGTGTTTTCAAAAAAACTTCGTACCAAAATAGATATTCAATGAACAAATTAATCCTAAAGGAAGATAAGAAAACTGAAATCAAAAACCTTGCTCATAAATAATGGAACGTAAAAATGTAGTGTACATATTAATCTGTATAATCACGTCATTACCCTGGTTGGGGTATTTATACTTTTTTTATGATTCAAAAATAATCGTTGACAACAATAGCTGGAGTCAGTTTGGTAGCTTTATCGGGGGCGTTTCTGCTTCTTTGACTCTTCCCCTAACCCTAACGTTTGTTTACAGAACATATTTAAGTCAAAAAGTTGTTGAGAAATTAAATTTAGATTCTGTAGCGTTACAGAAATTCAATAATTACTTTTTTGAATTACTTAAAACTTTTAATAAATATCGTTTTGAGCAAATGACATTTTGGAGGGAAAGTGGAGGTAAAAAGGAGTTGTTTTCAGGCTCAAGATTTTTTATAGAGAACAGAAGAAGAATTCAAAGAAAAGAAAAAGAGGGGAGTACGTTTTCTGATGCTTTTAATATTGTAATAGACTTTAACAACTTAAGTTTTGAATATTATTTTAGAACTCTAAATACATTATTTGAGTGGATAGAAAACCATGACATTAATGAGAGTCAAAAAAAGAAATATAATGACTTAATAATAAGCTCCCTTACAAATGATGAAAGATATTTTGTGAAAAATATTAACGAATTAAAATATAATTGGAGTTTAAATTTACTAAAATCTAAATCCTCTGAAATAACGTTAAGCTTTGAATACAAAAAATAACGACTAACACCCACTAAAATAAATACTTGGGAGAGTATTAATCACTAAGCCAACAACAAAGAGTAAGTTTTAAATCTTTTTTCTTTCTATCTTTGCCCCAAAGCAAGTGTATATGAAGTTTTTAACTCTCATCGGTTTACTATTATGTGGTTTATTGGCAAGCGCTCAAGATAATTGGGTGTCTCCAGAATCTGCAAAAGAGGTAGTAAATGTGTATTCTGAAAACGATATTGCGACTCAAAAGGGGGCAAAAATGTATCAAAAACTTTGCTGGACTTGCCATGGCAAAACGGGCCAAGGCGATGGCCCTGCTGGCAGCGGACTTAAACCGAAACCAAGAAACTTTTCTCTAGCTGAGGTTCAAGACCAAAGCGATGGCGAGCTTTTCTGGAAGCTTTCCAATGGAAAAGGAATGATGATTCCTTACAAGCACTCCTTAAACGAAGATCAGAGATGGCAACTTATCAATTTTATCAGAACATTTAAAAAGTAGCCTATGAAGTTATTCTACTCTTTTTTACTAATAGGCTTAAGTTTTGGTGCTTTTGCCCAAGAATATGTAAATCCGTTTAAAAACAAGCAGCTTATAAACGCTCAAACTACCGTTATACCCGATGGTTTTGACTTTACAATAATGCACCGATTTGGCAAAATTGGCTTAAACGATGAGTTTTACAAACAATTTTTAGGCTTTGACCTTCCGGCCAACGTTAGGTTTTCTTTGTCGTATAAACTATCCGACCGTGCTTATATTGGAATAGGCAGAACTAAGGTCGGCAAAACCGTAGACATTGAAGGAAAGTACGTAATTCTTAGGCAGACCGCTAGCAATAGCATGCCTCTTTCGATTGCCTTATATAACAACACCGGACTCAATACCGACGCATACAGAGGCGAAAGTCCGATTGCTTTTTTTGGAGATAGCATTACTCCCTTTGAGAACAAATTCGCACACCGATTAAGCTATAACACCCAGCTTATAATTGCCCGAAAGTTCAACGACAAAATATCGCTTCAACTATCGCCAACCTTTGTGTATAAAAACTTAGTAGAAGGAATGGAAGAGTCGCACCATACTTTCGTTTTACCCTTTAGCGGAAGGTACCAGTATTCGTTTGGTAGCGCAGTCTTGTTTGAGTACGCCTACAAGCTAAACAATACTTCGGAAAATAAATTAGACAATGCCTTTTCTCTAGGTTTCGAGTTCGGAACTGCCGGACACGTTTTTCAGGTCTTTATGAGCAATAGCTACTACATTAGAGAAACAAATATATACACCGAAGAGCCTTACAATTTTTACGACCGACCAAATGAGTTTGTCTTAGGCTTTAACATTAGAAGAGTTTGGTGGTTTTAATCCTATAAAATGATGAAAAAGTTAATTTATATATTTTGTTTTTTCCTTCTTTTTTCTTGTTCTAAAGACAGAATAATAGAAATAGAGCCTATCGTATATTACCCTGAGGTCTGGAAAAAAGATTCGTTGGTTTATACTTTGTCGGACACCTTAGGAAATGTTTTAAACCAACAAACTACTTATTTTGGGAGCTCGGTGCCAGACACCCTAACCCTTCGATATGACGACAATCGTTTTGTCAGAAACTACCTAGTAGAAGGTGATCAGGACGTAAGCTTAGAAGTCGATAGTGGTGCTTTCGTTTTAAACAACGACTCTGTTTTACTATTTGGCATAAGCGATACTAGCAGATACGGACTTTCTGAAAAGTCGGACAGCATTATGGTTTTAGAACGACAAATAGTTACAAACTACCTAAAAACATATACCACTTATTATAAAATTATTGTAAGCAATCTGGAACAAAAAGTTAGCTTTTACAATGATATTTATGTCCCTATTTTTTACAACGACGGCAACGGAAAGTGTATGCCGTGCCACTCCACTGGAACCTTATACCCCGTAGAGTTAATGCCAATAGACGTTGCTTATGACGATCTGCTTAGCGGCTACAACCAAAACGGAGAAGCGTACATAAACGTATTGCAGCCACAAGAAAGCTATTTGTACAAACAAATAACGGGACAAACCGAGCCTATGATGCCAACCTCTAATAGCGATAGAGGGCCGCTAAACTCGTATGAAATCAATACCGTTTTAAAGTGGATAGAGCAGGGAGCCCCAAACAATTAAGGGTCTGAACAAGTAAGAAATTCTCTTTTCTCAAAAGTGGGAATTATTTCTTTGTATCTTTGTACTTATCTTTAACATTATTTAATCAAGTGAATATTATGTCTAGAATTTTACTCTTTATGTTTATTGCGTGTACTCCTATTCTTGGGTGGGCTCAATGTACTATCAATAACTCTACCGATTGTGAGTGCGAAAACTCAAACGATACGGACTGTGATTTACTACCAGATATTACCGTTTCTTGGGAAACAGGTATTAACGGCTCTCAAGAATACCCTCCGGGTGAAGGAATTACAGACGGAGAAATAAACTATGACGAAAACTGGTTCGAAATTGACGACGATGTTATAGCTATGGGACGTATTCGTGTTTCTGCTAAAACACCAAACATCGGTGCAGGACCTCTTAACCTAAGAGGCGCCAATGAAGAAGGATACAGATGGATGATTTGCTTCGATAGTGGTGTTGCCGATACTTTTCAAATATATGACCCTGAATGGCAAGAAGCTACTTACTGCCCAGACGGATCAAGTCCTAAACATATTTCTTGGCAAAGAGTGTACCATAAAAATGCTGATGGTACTATGAGCTTTTACGAAAAAATGGTAGGAACAATGGAATACCACCCAACACACGGGCACATGCACTTTGACCAGTGGACTATTATGTCTCTTAGAATACCAGACCCAGTCAATATGGACAACCCAACAGAGTGGGAAATTGTAGGGGAAGGAGCAAAGGTTGGTTTTTGTGTAATGGATCTAGGAAGCTGCGAAAATGGCGGGTGTATGGATGTTGAAACTACTTATGGAGAAGGAACAGAGTTGTTTCAAGATGACTTTCCTAACTACGGTTTAGGTGGTGGAAGCTACGGATGTAGCCCTGTTTCTCAAGGTATCTCTTCGGGCTATACCGACACATACGGTTCTCACCTAGACGGAATGTTTTTAAATATCCCACTTGGAACTTGTAATGGCGACTACGCTGTCGTTTTAGAGGTTCCTCAAGTAATGGTAGAGTCTAATATGGACAACAACTATTCTTGGTTTCCTATTACTTTAACCCAACAATCTCAAGGAACACCTCCTACAACAGTTACTTCTACAGCAGAAGGCTTATTGTGTGAAGGGCAAGTAATAGAGTTATCTGTAGAAACTACGATGGGCTCTTCTGTAGAATGGTCTAACGGAATGTCAGGACCTTCTATTGAAGTTACTGAGCTAGGGAGTTACACCGTAACAGTGGTAGACGATTCTTACGACTGTCCTTTCACGGAAACAATTAGCCTTGCCGGAATAAACAACCCAGATGTAGAGCCTGTAACTTCTTGTAGAAACGAAGTCGCAAATCTTTACGCTAGTTCTGATAACGACATTACTTGGTACGACGCCGATAATAATATGGTAGGGCAAGGGGAATCTTTCCAAACACCTATCTTAACTTCAGACGCTATGTATTATGTGTCTTCTAGCATTTCTTCTTACAACACCGCTCCTCTAGCACACGCTGGAGACAACAACTATAGTACAGGAGAAAATTCTAACGGATACGTTATGTTCGACGCATTAAGCGACTTTACCCTAACCAGCGTTGAAGTATATACTAACGAACCAGGAGAAAGAAAAATAATGTTGTGGGATGGAGACGGAAACGTAGTTGCTTCACACACAGAAGACGTTGGCTTTTCTGAAGATGATGCCCACATCATAGCTCTAAACTTTAACATTACTACAGGCGAAGGATATACCTTAGGAACAGATACAGCAACTAACGAAACAAACTTTGGTGGAGGAAACCCTCAGCTTAAAAGAACAGACGCAACTGGCTTAAACTACCCATACGTATTAGACGGATTGCTTTCTATAGAAAACTCTCCTTACGGAACCGATTGGTACTACTACTTCTATAACTGGTCAGTAGCGATCGATCCTCTAGAGTGTGACATGCTTCCTGTACCAGTAACAGTAGAAGACTGTTCTTCTATTAACGAAAACATTTTGTCTCTAGAGGTTTATCCAAACCCTTCAACAGGAAAGGTAAACTTAAACATGAGCCTCAAGCAAGCAAGCGTTATTAACGTTGAGCTAGTAAATATTATTGGTGAGGTTGTATTTGCCGAAACTCTAGGGAAAAATAAAGAACTAAACAAGACTTTTGACTGGTCTGATTTATCAGCTGGTATTTATACTATTCAAATTTCTTCTAACGGTCAAAACAAGGTTGAAAAAATTATTATCAAATAAGTTTTTAGTCATATTGATTTTGTTACAAACAGGGCCTCTAGGGGCCCTGTTTGGGCAAATGACCTGGTCTGTTTATAACATAGACAACACCATAATGATTGAGAACCAGATCAACTGCCTATTGGTCGATGAAGACAAAGGGCTGTGGGTTGGCACAAACTGGGGCTTATATTTAAAAAATGGTGGAGAGTGGCAAGAGTTTACCGCTGAGCTGCCTAATCCTCAGGTAAGGTCTTTAAGTCTTGATGATAACGGAAATTTATGGGTAGGTACATTAAGCGGCCTCTCTATTAAAGAAGGAGATAGCTGGACAACCTACAACAACCAAAACAGCATACTAAATAATCAGATAAACGATGTTGTTTTTGACAGAAACAACCAGGCCTATATAGCAACTATAAATGGTTTGTTTAAATACGATACTGACTTCTCTTTGGTGCTCGACACCTCCTCCTTAGAAAACTCTTTTATAAACGTAAGATCCTTGGCGGTTAGGGGAGACTCCTTAGTTGTGGGAACAGTAAACGGAGGTCTTGGTTATTTGTATAACGATAGCATGATTTGGCGTAACACTTCTAATAGTGGAATAAACGACAATACCGCTATAGACGTTGCTATAGACAACAACCAAAACGTATGGCTAGCAGCCCCTTATGGAGGCTTGGTGTCTCATTTAAGCAACGATAGTTGGCTAATCTACAATACAGTCGAGAGTAATCAGTGGCCGTCTAACAGCCTTACCTCTTTGCTATTTGACGACGATCAGTTTTTGTTCGTAGGATCAAACGGAGCTGGGTTTTTTAGATTTTACTTCAACAACGGCATTCCTAACACAGAGAAATACAATAGCAATAATAGTCCCCTTCCGAGCGACTATGTTTTGTGTTTAGCGAAAGATAATACTGATTATTGGATAGGCACCGAACAAGGCTTGGTAAGATGGGGAACGTCAGTTTCTATATCTGAGCTAGAAAAAAATGCGTTTATAAAAGAAAACAATACCCTAACCTTTAGTGAGAACCATAATATTGACTTGTACTCTATAACAGGCCAGAGGGTTTATTCACAAAACACCTCAAAAGTAGACTTGAACTCTTTTAAGAGTGGAGTCTATATTGTGGTATACAATTCAATACGAAAAAAAATAATAGTTGATTAGTCCAATTTTGGCCTTTCGTCTCTATTTGCTAATTCCCAAGCGGTAAGAAAGACAAGGCGTGTAATTTTTTCTACCTTTTCGTAATTAATTTTATCTGGGGTATCGGATGGTTGGTGGTAATCAGCATGAATTCCGTTAAAATAAAATATAACAGGAATGTTGTTCTTGGCAAAATTATAATGATCCGATCTGTAATAATATCTATTAGGATCATCCTCTGAATTAAAGGTATAATCTAGCTCTATATTATAATATTTATTGTTTACTTCTTCGCTAATAATATGTAAATCGGCGCTTAATTTATCGGAACCAATTAGATAAACATAATTAGGGTCTTCATGAAATTCGTCTATTCGTCCTATCATGTCAATATTTAAATTGGTGATAGTATTTTTTAAAGGATAAATAGGGTTGTCGGTATAGTATTTAGATCCTAATAATCCTTTTTCTTCTCCAGAAACAGCCATTATTAAAATACTTCTTCTTGGGCCGTGTCCGCTATTTTTAGCGTCCATAAAGGCTTGAGCAATTTCTAATGCTGCACTCGTACCAGAAGCATCGTCATCTGCGCCATTAAAAATTTCACCATCGTGAGTTCCTAGGTGATCGTAATGAGCAGTTATTACGATAATTTCCTTTTTTAAATCTGTTCCTTCAATAAACCCTAGAACATTTTCTCCACTAATTTCGGAAGGGTTTTTTCTTTTACTTATAGCGTCAGCATCACAAGTGCTGCATTTACAAGAATGTCTTTTTGACTTAACTGTAAATTCTTGGTAATATGTTTTTCTTTTATAAGGCGGTATTCCCAGTTTTCTAAAATGATTGGCAATATATTCTGCTGCCATTTGCTGGCCTATAGTACCCGTTTCTCTTCCTTGCATAGAGTCGCTGGCTAAGGTATAAAGGTGGGTTTTTAAGTCCTCAACATTAATAGAGTTAGCAAACTTTAAGTTGGTGTTGTCTTGGTTAATATTTATTACTTGTGAAAAAGTAACAAAGGGAACTAACAAAAATAATAAAGATAATTTTCTCATTTTTTTATAATTTAACAAGCAGCTATTTTATCTACTCTACGTTGGTGTCTTCCTCCTTCAAATTCTGTAGCAAGAAAAATATCAATAATTTTTAATGCTTTTTCTAAAGAAATAAAACGAGCAGGCATAGTACAAATATTAGCATTGTTGTGTAACCTAGCTAATTGAGCAATATCTTCTTGCCAGCATAAAGCAGAACGAACTCCTTGGTGTTTGTTTGCTGACATATTAATACCATTACCAGAACCACAAAACTGAATTCCTAACTCTAAATCACCATCGTTAATTTTTTTTGATAATTGATGGGCTAAATCAGGATAATCAACGCTTTCATCGCTATAACATCCAAAGTCTTGAACTTCTAAACCTTTATTAGTTAAGTATTTAACTACTTCTTCTTTATACTCAAACCCAGCATGATCGCATGCTATTCCTATATTTTTTATGTCCATTACCTTATTAAATATGGTGTTTATAAATAAACTTACTCTGATTACAATTCTTAACAAAAATAATAATGTAATTGTTAATTGAGGTTAGTAACTTTTAAAAGTTATTGTTGATTATTCAACTAATTATTGTGGTTGTAAAAATTATATAAATAACAATCAATTTTAAACAAAACTAAATAACAATTTATGAAAGGGTAACTAACAAATTAAATAGAAAATCTACTATAAATTTATAAGCAATTGGTGGTTAGTATCTGTATTAACAAGATTGTCAATTTTGTTAATTGAATATATAATTAATTGATTATCAAATTATTAAATAATAGTTTTTTGTTAACTGATTGTTATAAATGTTTAGTAACACACATAAGCAATAAAATATCTTTATTGTTATTAACCGAGTTAACAGCCTATCATAATCATTATATTTAATTAAGAATTAAAAGAATATATATTATATAAGAATAACTAAATCTATTTCTTTTCTTTCTAAATTAACGTTCTTAATTTTAACTCTAAGCTTATCTCCTAAGTAATATCTTTTTTTAGTGTTATGACCTTGAGCACAATAATCTGCTTCTTTAAATGTATAAAAGTCTCCTGGTATATCTCGCATTCTAATTAATCCTTCACAACCGGTATTATTAACTTCAACAAAAATTCCGAAATCTGTAACACCAGAAACTATACCGTCAAATATTTCTCCAATTTTGGAAGACATATATTTAGCTTGCATGTATTTAATAGATGCTCTTTCTGCTTTAGATGCTATAATTTCTCTTTCTGAGGAGTGCTTACATTGGTTCTCTATAGTTGCTGATTTACTAGCTGCGCCTTTGTTTAAGTAATGAAATAGTAAACGATGTACCATAACGTCAGGATATCTTCTAATAGGGCTTGTAAAATGAGTATAATGGTTAAAAGCTAAACCGTAATGTCCTATGTTTTCTGTTGTGTAAACCGCTTTAGCCATAGTACGTATAGCTAAAGTTTCAATCATATTAGATTCATCTTTCCCTTGCACTTCTTTTAGAAGACTATTCATAGAAGAAGAAATAGAGTTTTTATTTTCGGTTTGTATGTGGTAACCAAACTTTTTAAGAAGAACATTAAATGTCTGTAATTTTTCAGGATCAGGAGAATCATGAATTCTGTATACAAACGTAAGATTTTTCTTAGCAATAAATTCTGCAACTTTTCTATTAGCTAACAACATAAATTCTTCAATTAATTTATGAGCTTCTTTACTTGTTTTAAAATAGATAGATAGAGGGTTTCCATCTTTGTCAATATTAAATTTTGTTTCTGATCTTTCGAATGAGAAAGCACCAGATTTCATTCTTTTTTCTCTTAATATTTTAGCTATACTATTCATGATAGATAACTCAGAAGAATATTTTCCTTGTTTGTTTTCTATAACTTCTTGAGCATCTTCGTAAGTAAATCGGTGGTCCGAATTAATAATTGTTTTACCAAACCATTCGTTGGATATTTTACCTTCTTTATTTATTTGAAATACTGCAGAAAAACATAATTTTTCTTCATTTGCTCTTAAAGAACACAATTGATTAGATAATACTTCAGGAAGCATAGGAACAACTCTATCTACCAAATAAACAGAAGTAGCTCTTTCTTTTGCTTCTAAGTCTATTTTATCATTATCGTTTATATAATGACTCACATCAGCAATATGGATTCCTATTTCCCACACATCTTTAGAAATTTCTTCGATAGATAATGCATCATCAAAGTCTTTAGCATCATGAGGATCAATGGTAAAGGTGGTAATTTTTCTAAAATCTCTTCTTTTATTTATTTCCTCTTCACTTATTTCGGAAGAAATAGATTTAGCATAATCCTCTAGTTCAGGATCAAAATTATGTGGTAAATTATATTCAGCTAAAATCGAATGTATTTCTACATTATGCTCTCCTGGATATCCTAAAACTTCTACAACTACAGCGCTAGGACTATTTTTTCCATCGCCCCAATCTTGTACTTCCACAACCACTTTCTGACCGTCTTTTATATCCTTACATTCTTTTTTAGGAAGAAATATATCAAAATGAACCTTTAAACTTTGAACAATTATGAAAGCAGAGTTTTCACCCATTTCTACAATACCAACAAATCGTTTTGTTCGATGTTCTAAAACATCAATTATTTCACCTTCTTTTTTATTTTTCTTAAATTTCGAAAATATAGATATAGCAACAGTGTCACCAGTAACTACATTTTTAACATCTTTTTTATGAATAAAAACATCTTCTTCAAAGTTTTCGACGGTTACATAAGCATTTCCGCTTGTTGTAACGTCAACAATTCCTTCTAAAGGAACTTCTTTTATTGGTCTGAATTTATATTTTCCTCTACCAATCTCTATTAATTTTTCTTCTTTTTCTAACTCAGCAAGAGTAACATTTATTAAGCTATAACTTTCATCACTTCCTAGAGTAATGGCTTTAGCTAATTGTTTGTAGTTAAAAGATTTTTTAGGAGATTGACGAAAAACTCTTAATAATTCTGATTTTAACGGCCCTTTACTAATTGAGCGTTTTTTCTTTTTCTTCGACATGATACGAATGTAATAATAAATAAAGCTAAGTATTCGTTTCTAATTAATAGCTTTTAATATAATATTGTTAATTAGTATAAGATAATAGACATACCCACTAGATTATGAAAAACGGAATATTTATAGGAATTTTATTAATTTTAATAGGATTGATTTTTTTACTAAATAACTTAGGATTACTAGATGTATCCTTAGTAGAAATAATAAAAGTTTACTGGCCAGTTATTTTAATTTGGTTGGGTATAGACAAGCTTTTAAGGAATAAGTAGTTCCGGATAAAACAAGCTAAAATCTTCCTGATAGACCGTTTCAATGATTTTTTTACAAGAATCGCTCACCACAATAGTTTCTTTTTTACTTTTATTTAAGTGAGTAAGTATGCTATTTTCCTTTTTTAATAGGCTTTTTAGTTTATTAAAGTCACTTTCAATATTTTCTAATTTACCTACAAAGTCTACTTCTAATTGTCCTTTTTTATTTTTAAGGAATGAGCATTGGGGCTTAAAGTGTACCCAATTTATAATTTCTTTTTTGTGCAATCCGTTTAGTACAAAATCTTCAAAAGAGCTGTATTCACTCAAATATGTAGAGTTAAAATCCTGATCACTTTGGTTCATTCCCCCTTTTTTTAAAAAACAATAAGCAGAGTACAAACGATCAAACGGATTTCTTACAAAGCAAAATTTAAAATAGGCTTCAAACCTTTTTTGACCAAAAACAAACCGATAATAAGCAACGTCTCTATGTCCCCATTGTTCTTTCTCGAACAAGCTTTCATAAATAGAATTTCCTCCCGTTTTAGGAATATGAAAAAAGATAGTTTTGTTTTTATCAAACGTTTTTAAAGCATTTTTATCTTTGCTTTTTAACAATCTTTTTTGCTGATATAAATAAAGAAACTTACTTATCATTTTTTAATAATTCTATTATTTGAGGAAGCTCTTTTTTCCCTAAAACAGCATACCATAAAAGTAAAAATCCAGCATAGTAAAATCCGATTCCTAATATAATTTGAATAGCACTTAAATTATTGAAAATCAAAAAGAAATAACAAAGGGTAAAAGCACCAAAAAACAAGCTTATAGATTTAAAATAATTCACATCAAAAATATTGATTTTGTTCTTTTGATAAAGCACAATGCTAGACCATAAGTTGTATAAAATATTTTTTAAAATATAGCTAAAACCAATACCAATAATACCGAATAATTCAATAAAAAAGTATGCACAAACAAAAGTTATAATAGAGGTAACTGCCGAAATATTTTTAATTTTACTATCGTATCCCATCATTTTTAACATTGAGCCAACAGTTCCGAAAGAAACGTTTATTAACTCCCCAATAATTACTAGAATTAGCAAAGGGTATCCTAACTCAAAATCCGGACCAAAAAACTGAAGCACATTTTTACAATACAATGCAAGAAAAGCAATAAGGGGGAAGGTCAAAATAAATATATACTTAGCGCTCAACTTATAATAATAGGACAATTTATCCATCTCATTTTTTTCGTGAAACTGAGAAACTATAGGCGAAAAAATAGAGTTTACCGAAACCAATATAGTAGGAATAAAAGCCACAACACTTAAAACAACAGAATAAATACCCAGATCAGAAGCGCTTAAAAAATAAACTAACATTATTTTTTCTCCGTGATTTTGCAACACTCCCAATACCTCAATAACAAGCATATTTCCTGCATATTTTTTTTCTTCTAAATTCGATCGTCTAATTTTATTTTTAAAAAAAGTGTGTTCACTAGGAAGTAATTTTTTAATAATAAAAAACAATAAAATAATAGCAAGAGCACCACCTAAAAGCTCGGCTACGATATAGCCATAAAGATCATAGCCACCAATAAGAACAACTGCAATTATTACCTTAAAAGGAAGTCGGATAAAATGATGTACCAAAGTGCTTTTTTTCACCTCTTGAAATCCTCGAATTATTTGGTCTCCAATACTTAGAAAGCTGCTTATAATTAGAAAAATTCCGAACAAAGGAAGGTATTCCGCTATCTCTTGGGAGTGAAGTAGATATTTTGCTATAAAGCCTGGAAACACAAAGTAAATAGAGCTTAAAAAGGCAACCATTATCAAATTAATTATAACGGTTTTTTTTATGTAAAAATATAACCTCGAATAATCTTTGCTAGCGGAGTATTTAGAAATAAAACGAATCAATCCGTTTCCGTAACCCCAAGTCAAAAAGATGGATGCAATAGAAATAGAGGAAACTCCAAGAGCAAACAACCCTAATCCTTGAGCGCCTAAAAGGCTTGAAATATAGACTTTGAAAAAAAAGCCAACTAGAACAGAAAAAATAGTTCCAACAAAATAAATAGCCGACTGACTAACAATTTTTTTAAGTATTGACATTTTTTAATTTAGAAAAATAAAGATAGAATAAAACAACTAAAATAAAACCCCTTATTTTCTTAACGATATTTCTATGTTTTTTATAAAAATGGGACAACGGCAAAAAATAAATTTCACAAAATAAGTTTTTAATTTCTAGTGTATTTTAGTGCTTTTGTTGTGAGTTAACATTTAATATCTATATTTAAAAAAAATAACACAATGGAAAATATTCTAATCTTAGCACAGCTCATAGTTTCAATATCTGTTTTAATAGTTTGGGTTTTTAGGTACGATAATATCGTTCTAGAATTTAAGCAATACGGACTTTCTAATCTATTAAGAAACTTTGTAGGCGCTCTTAAAATTTCTTTAGCAACAATCCTTATTTTGGGAATATGGCACCAAGAGTTTTTATTTATTGCTTCTATGGCGATGGCATTCTTAATGGTTTGCGCACAACTTTGTCATTTCAAAGTAAAAAACAACTGGATGAAGTTTATGCCATCCCTTTCGCTTTTAATTCTATCTCTTCTTATTGCCTATTCTAACTACTAATTTTTAGAAAATGAACTTAACCCTTGTTTTGATTGTCTTTTCGGCAGTCTCTTTTATTTTCTATGGATTAAATTCTTTTTACTCTAAGAGAATGGTTTCGGAATATTCCAGATGGGGCTACGACAAGTTGCGTGTTTTTCTTGGCTGGTGCCAGTTACTTGGAGGGCTTGGCTTGTTAATAGGCCTACTTCCTGGCTTTTCTTTACTCACCTCCGTGACTTCTTTTTTGTTAACTATAATGATGTTAACCGCAGTATTTACCAGAATAAAATCAAAAGACAAATTGCTTTACACCCTACCTTCTGTCTTTTATTCTATAATAAACGCTTTTATTTTCTACAACACTTTTTTTTAAAAAGTTAAAATACCAGAATAAAAAAAGCACTTACATTTCTGTAAGTGCTTTTTTGTGGTTTGCTCCTCCTCTAGGACTCGAACCTAGGACCCTCTGATTAACAGTCAGATGCTCTAACCAACTGAGCTAAGGAGGAAAAAATCCGTGTGCAATATTAGTACAATGATAATAATTATGCAATATATTTGTAAAAAATAAAACACATATTATAAAATGAGTCTATTAGTTGTAGGTACAGTAGCTTTCGATGCTATCGAAACACCATTCGGAAAAACAGATAAAATAGTAGGAGGAGCAGCCACATATATTGGGCTATCGGCATCCAAACTATCAGATAAAATAAATTTAGTTTCTGTTGTTGGCGACGATTTTCCGTCTGAAGCCATTGATATGCTAAAAAATCATAAGGTAGATACTGCTGGTCTTCAAATCAAAAAAGGCGAAAAAACTTTTTTTTGGTCTGGGCGCTACCACAACAACATGAACTCTAGAGATACTATTGACACTCAGCTTAATGTGCTAGAGACTTTCGATCCTGTAGTTCCTGAGCAATACAAAGACTGCCAAATACTAATGTTAGGTAATCTAATGCCTATTATTCAGCAGCAGGTTTTTAATCAGCTTACTAAAAAGCCTGAGCTTACCGTTTTAGACACGATGAACTTCTGGATGGACAACTGCATGGATGACCTTATGGAAGCCTTAAAACACGTAGATGTTTTAACTATAAATGATGAAGAAGCGAGACAACTTTCTGGCGAATATTCTTTAGTGGTTGCCGCAAAGAAGATTATGTCTTTCGGCCCTAAAACCTTAATTATTAAAAAAGGAGAGCACGGTGCATTACTTTTTAATGGCGATAAAAAATTCTTTGCTCCGGCGATGCCTTTAGAAAAAGTCTTTGACCCAACAGGGGCGGGCGATACTTTTGCTGGCGGATTTGTTGGTTTCTTACATAAAACCCAAGACTTTTCTTTCGAAAACATGAAAAGAGCTGTGGTTTACGGATCAGCAATGGCGTCTTTCTGCGTAGAAGAGTTCGGAACAGAAAGAATCGCTAATCTTAGTATGTCAGAAGTGGAAGAAAGGCTACAAGAGTTTGTGGACTTATCTCATTTCGATTTAGCTTAGGCTTTATTGAAAGCAAATTAAAACTTGGTTTTTGTTTACGGTCTGACCAGCGTCTATTTCAATAGATTCTATTAATCCTTCTCTAGGAGATTTGATAATGTTTTCCATTTTCATGGCCTCCAGAACTAGAAGGGTATCTCCCTCTTTAACCAACGAACCTGCTTCAACCCCAAGGCTTATCACCCTGCCTGGCATAGGAGCCTTAATGTCGTTTTCTGCTTTTGTAGCACCTTGGTCCATTCCTAGGTCTTGTAAAAGCTGATCAAACCTGTCTTTCAAAACAACATCGTAAACCGATTGATTAATTACAATCTTAAAACTTTTATTTTGATAGTCTGCCGAAACCACATCAGCTAAATAAGAGTTGTTCTGATAAAGAATGTGAAAAACCCCATTTTTAACCTCAACAAGGTCCCATTCAGAAGTTTCTAAGTCAAAAGAATAATTTTTGTTTACCTGTACTTTCATTCTGCAAATTTACTAAAGAATATCTTCTTACTTTTGCATCCAATTAAAATTATTCAAAAAATGGAATTAGTACTAGCCTTAGCAATAGCCCTTTTTAGTTTTAAAAGTGCCGACAACAAAACAATTGTATCAGAAGATAAAGCACCTTACGTTAAGGAGGTTTACAACCCTTCTGAAACACGCCTAAACGACATTGTTCACACCACTTTAGAAGTAAGTTTCGATTGGCAAAACCAATATGTTTTGGGTAGTGCAATTATGGAAGTAAAGCCTTACTTCTACCCTACCAATCAATTGGTCTTAGACGCTAAAGGATTCGATATTCACTCGGTTCAGATTAATCAAAAAGATGCAGAGTATGGCTACGATAATCTATTTTTAACCATTGATCTTGACAAAGAATATACTAGAGAAGAAAGCTATTCTGTAACCATTAAATATACCGCCAAACCTAATGAGTTAAATGTGAAAGGAAGTCAGGCTATTTCCGACGCAAAAGGACTTTATTTTATTAATCCTCTTAATAAAGAAGACAAGCCACAACAAATCTGGACACAAGGAGAAACAGAAGCAAGTTCGTGCTGGTTTCCAACCATAGACAGTCCTAATGAGCGAATGACCCAAGACATTGCTATAACAGTACAAAGCAAATATAAAACCTTGTCTAACGGTCTTCTCACAAAAAGCATAGACAATAACAACGGAACAAGAACCGACTTTTGGAGTCAAAAATTAGCTCACACCCCTTATTTAGCAATGATAGCTGTAGGTGAGTTTTTAATAACCACCGATAAATGGAACGAATTAGACGTAGAGTATTTTCTTGAAAAAGACTACCACCCATACGCCAGAGGAATATTCGGAAAAACTCCGGAAATGATAGAACACTTTTCCACTATTTTAGGAGTAGATTACCCTTGGGAGAAATACGCTCAAATAGTTGTTAGAGACTTTGTTTCTGGAGCAATGGAAAACACTACTGCTGTTATTCATGGAGAGTTCGTTCAGATGACCGACAGAGAAATGCTAGACGATCACGAAGAAGATATTATTGCTCACGAGCTTATCCACCACTGGTTTGGAGATTTGGTTACTTGCGAGTCTTGGGCTAACCTTCCCCTTAACGAATCGTTTGCTACTTATTTTGAATATGTTTGGAGAGAGAAAAGCTTTGGTAGAATGGGGGCTGATCAGCACCTTGATGGCGACCTGAACTCCTACCTAAACGAATCCAAAAGAAAGCAGGTAGACATGATTCGTTTCGATTATTCTGATAAAGAAGATATGTTTGATAGCCACTCTTACGCAAAGGGAGGAAGAATTTTACACATGCTTAGACATTATTTAGGTGATGACGCTTTTTTTAACGGACTAAAACTTTACCTTAACCAAAACGCTTTCCAAACCGTAGAAATTCACCAATTAAGAATTGCCATGGAAGAAGTTTGTGGTCAGGATTTAAACTGGTTTTTTAACCAATGGTTTTTGGCTTCAGGACATCCTTTATTAGCGGTAGACTATGTGGTAGAAAACAACAAGTTAATCGTTAAGCTTGAGCAAATACAAGACCACCAAACTACTCCAGTCTACAGACTGCCTATGGCGATTGATGTTTATCAAGACGGCCAAGCTGTTCGTCACTTAATAGACATGCAAGACAAGGTTCAAAGCTTCGAATTTGATTTTAACGGCACATTAACTAATGTAGTTGTGGATGCCGAACATATGCTGTTAGCAGAAATATTTGACGAAAAACCAAAGCAATGGTGGTTAAACCAGCTAGACGCACCGCTTTATATGGATCAAAAGATTGCTCTGCAAAACATGGACTCACTTCTTATGGGTCAAGCAATTGCTAAAGCACTTACTAATGACTACTGGGGAGTTAGAAGCATGGCCATAAGCAGTGCCATCAAAAATAAAATAGCCGACAAAGAAACTATTCAGCTTATTTCTAAAATTGCTGAAAGCGACAACAAGACCAAGGTTCAGGCAAAGGCAATTGATTACTTGGCACAGCTAGCAAACAACCAAGACTACTTGGCTCTGTTCGAACAAAACACCAAGCACATGTCTTACGCTATTTCTGGAGCTAGCTTGAGTGCTTTGTCTTTAATTGATCCAGCAAAGTCCTTAGAAATAGCAGATTCTCTTTTATCAACAGCAAAAAACGCACAAGAAAAAAGCATCAAAACAGTTTACGCAAATCACGGAGGAGCCGATAAAATGGACTATTTCGTTAATTTGCTAGAAACAGAAAGCAACTACGCATTGTTTTCCACAACCGGACTGTATGTCGATTTTTTAAAGAACCAAGAGCTAAGCACTACCATTAAAGGAATGGATGCCTTAGAGAAATTGTCTGTAGAGGCAACCTCTTGGATGGTGTGGGTTTCGGAAAGGCTTTTACAAGAAATGAAGGTTTATTTCGAGGCTGAGTTAAAAAACCAGAACGATAAAGAGGTTAAAAATCAAATAAAAGCACAAGTAGAAAGAATAAATGGTTTGTTAAGCTTATAACATTCCTTTGTTTTGACTAGCCTCAAAACCTTTGTCAATTAAATGGCGATCGCTAGCACAGGCAGCAGCAACAGCTAAACGATCACAACGTTCGTTTTCTACGTTGTTGGCGTGGCCTTTTACCCAAATAAAACGCACAATATGTTGGCGATAGATTTTTAAGAAACGTTTCCATAGGTCCGGATTTTTTTTGTTTTCAAAAAATTTCTTTTCCCATTTAAAAACCCATTTTTTCTCTACCGCGTCTACCACATATTTAGAATCAGAATACACCGTAACCAAGGCGTCGTCCGCTTTTATAGTTTCTAAAGCTACAATGACGCTAAGCAACTCCATTCGGTTGTTGGTTGTCTTTCTAAAGCCTTGAGCCAGCTCTCTTCTATGTCCTTGTTCGGAAAGCATTACAGCGCCATAGCCACCAGGGCCAGGGTTTCCTTTAGAAGAGCCGTCTGTGTAAATTCGTATCTTCATTGGGTGCTATTTTTTATGGTTTCCTCTATTACTTTAGGGTAGTGTTGGTGCTCTAGAAGACGTATTTTATTGGCTAAATCCTCGGGGCTGTCACCAGCGTTAATGGCGCAGCTTGCTTGAAATATCATTTTTCCCTCGTCGTAATTCTTATTTACATAATGAATGCTAATTCCGCTTTCCGTCTCATTATTCTCTATCACAGACCTATGAACATTCATTCCGTACATTCCTTTTCCTCCATACTTAGGAAGTAAGGCAGGGTGAATATTTATAATTTTACCTTGGAAATCTTCGATAATATATTCCGGAATCTTCAGTAAAAAACCCGCCAATATTATCCAATTGACCTCATATTTGCTCAAAATGTCTAAAAAACCCAAATTGTTTTTAAACGTCTCGCTGTTGAAAACAATACATTTTACCCCTAATTTTTGGGCTCTCTGCACTACAAAAGCATTGCTTTTATTACACATAATAAGAGCTATTTCAATATTTTCTTTTTGTTGAAAATACTCGATGATAGACTGGGTGTTTGAGCCCGATCCCGAAGCAAATATGGCGATTTTTTTTGCGATCATTTTTGTGCTAGCAAATGTAACAGAACAAAGTTAAAATATTAGAAAATAATATGACAATAGTACAATAGGTTCTTGTTTTATATTTAAAAAGTGTATTTATTTGCACCATAATTAACTAAAATTAGATTTTCATGTCAGATGTTGCAACTAAAGTTAAAGCAATTATTGTAGATAAATTAGGAGTAGACGAGTCAGAGGTTACTACTGAGGCGAGTTTTACAAATGATTTAGGAGCGGATTCGTTAGATACCGTAGAATTAATAATGGAATTCGAAAAAGAATTTGATATTCAAATTCCAGACGATCAAGCAGAAGGAATTGCTACCGTAGGGGATGCAGTATCTTTTATAGAAAAAGCATAACACAAATCTATTTATATGTCTAGGCGCGTAGTCATTACCGGCTTAGGTGCCTTAACACCTATAGGAAATTCGATCCCTGAGTTTTGGGACAACCTTCTTAAAGGAGTTAGCGGTGCTGGCCCTATTACTCGTTTTGATTCTACCGAATTCAAAACAAAGTTTGCGTGTGAAGTGAAAAACTTTGCTCCAACAGACTTTTTGGATAGAAAAGAAGCGAGAAAGCTCGATATGTATGCCATATACGCTATGGTTGCAGCAGCTGAAGCTATGACCGATTCTGGCTTAGATATAGACAAAATAAACTTAGACAGATCTGGAGTTATTTGGGGATCTGGAATTGGGGGCTTAGACACCTTTTTAAAAGAAATTGGTGGTTTTGCTAGTGGAAACGGGATTCCTCGTTTCAATCCATTCTTTATTCCTAAAATGATTGCAGATATTGCGGCTGGTCATATTTCTATAAAATATGGTTTTAGAGGGCCTAATTTCGCTACTGTTTCTGCTTGCGCTTCTTCAACACACGCAATGATTGATGCTTTTAACTACATTAAGTGGGGTAAGGCAGATATATTTATTACGGGTGGATCTGAAGCTTGCGTTAACGAAGCGGGAGTTGGAGGATTTAACGCCATGCACGCTTTATCTACCAGAAACGATAGTCCACAAACGGCATCTAGGCCATTTGATAAGGATAGAGAGGGTTTTGTTTTAGGTGAAGGAGCAGGTGCTTTAGTTTTAGAAGAATACGAGCACGCAATAGCAAGAGGGGCAACTATCTACGCTGAGATGGTAGGAGGAGCAATGACTGCTGATGCCCATCATATCACAGCGCCACATCCTGAAGGATTGGGAGCTATGAATGTAATGCGCCTAACCATCGAAGATGCTGGTCTAAAACCGGAAGATGTCGATTATGTTAACGTGCACGGAACATCTACTCCATTAGGAGATATTGCTGAGGTTAAAGCTATTAAAGGGGTCTTTGGCGATCACGCTAAAAAGCTAAACATTAGCTCCACAAAATCAATGACAGGTCATTTGTTAGGAGCTGCAGGAGCTGTAGAATCAATCGCTGCTATACTATCGGTTAAAAACGATATTGTTCCACCAACGATCAATCACTTCAGCGACGATCCCGAAATTGATCCTGAATTAAATTATACGTTTAACAAACCACAAAAACGCCTTGTAAGATCAGCAATGTCCAATACTTTTGGGTTTGGAGGTCACAATGCTTGCGTTATGGTTAAAAAATTCGAGGCTTGATAACGTTTTTTCGCCGTTATTTCTACAAATCCTCTTTCCAAAAAAAACTACATTCTATTTTAGGCTTTTACCCTAAAGACACCGCTCTTTATAAGATAGCTTTAACACACAAATCTTTAAATAGAGGTAAGGCTACCGACAACGAAAGATTAGAATTTTTAGGGGACGCCATACTTGGGGCTGCGGTAGCTGATGTATTATTTGATCATTTTGAATTAGGAAAAGAAGGCTTTCTTACTCAAATGAGGTCAAAATTGGTAAGCCGCAAAACCCTAAACAAATTAGCTTTTCAAATAAAATTGGACAAGCTAGTAAGAAGGCAGCCTAGCGAAACAAGCCCTTCTATTTACGGAAACGCATTAGAAGCGTTGGTAGCCGCAATCTATATCGACAAAGGCTATGATGCCAGCGTATTTTTTATAAAAGAAAAACTGATAAAGCCCCATATTTCACTAGATTCATTAGTTGGAGAGGTAGCTAGCTACAAGAGCAAGTGCTTAGAGTGGGGTCAGCAAAACAAGAAGGTGACCAAATTTGTTATTGTAAAGTCAGAAGGCAAAGATCACGACAAAAAATATACAATAGACTTTTATGTAGATGCTGAAAAAATATCAACCGCTAGTGGAACATCTATTAAAAGAGCCGAGGAGTCAGCAGCACAAAAAGCCTACAAGGAATTAATATTGGCTTAAGATAGGGTAACTAATATTTAGCTACATTTACAAACGATGGCAAAGCTACATTTGAACGTAGGATTAGAGATAGATTTTCACCTAATAGGAATCAGCTGCCACTTGAAAGATTATCGATTTATTTGGCACATTAACAACGCTCTTAAATCCGATTTTTGTAAAACAGAATTTTATGAGCACTTTGACAATAAGCTTTTTTTTTCCAACTATAAATACAATATAGACAATCAAGACGTTTATATTATTTCCAACAAAAGCCAAGGGGGATATTTATTGAAAAAAACAAAGCAAATAGATTATTGGCTAAAAGTAAATCACAACATTGACAACAACATGCTAGACGGTTGGATGGATGAAATTAAAAAGATAGACGATGTCTTAGCAATTACTAGAATAGAAACAAATAAACAAAAAGAATACTTTATTTTTTAAAATGATAAACAACACGAAAATAGTAGCAACAATGGGCCCAGCCACTTTAGAGCCTGGAGTCCTTAAGCAAATGATACTGTCGGGAGTAAACGTATGTAGATTAAATTTTTCTCATGCAGACCACGACACCCACTTAGAAACCATTAAACTAATTAAGTCTCTCAACAAAGAACTAGACTGCCACACCGCTATTTTAGCCGACCTTCAAGGCCCTAAAATACGAGTAGGCAAGGTAGAGGAGGGAACCATGCTTATAGACGGAGAAGAGTTAGAGATAACCCCAATTGAGACGGTAAGTAATAACAAGCTTTTATACATTAGTTACACCAACTTCGCTCAAGACGTAAAGCCTGGCGAAATAGTTTTAATAAACGACGGAAAACTACAAATAGAGGTTATTTCAACCAACAAAGTAGATAGAGTAAAAGCAAAGGTATTGCATGGTGGAGCTCTTTCTTCTAACAAGGGAGTTAACCTGCCTAACACGGCTATTTCTCAACCTTGCTTAACAGAGAAAGACTTAGTAGACTTAGATTTTATCCTTACTCAATCTATTGAATGGGTCGGACTTTCTTTTGTTCGTTCTGCTCAAGATATTTTGGAGCTTAGAAAAAGAATTGATGGTGCAAATCACCCAGCAAGAATTATTGCTAAAATTGAAAAACCAGAAGCAATTAGCAACCTAGAAAGCATCGTAGATGTAACGGATGCGGTAATGATTGCTAGAGGCGATTTAGGCGTAGAGATACCAATGCATAAGGTGCCTGTTATTCAGAAAAAGATAGCTAGCCTATGCTTAGAGAAAGCAAAACCAGTTATTGTTGCTACTCAAATGCTAGAGAGTATGATAGAAAGCGTTACCCCTACAAGAGCGGAGGTTAACGATGTAGCCAACTCGGTAATGGACGGAGCGGATGCTGTAATGCTTAGCGGTGAAACTTCGGTAGGAGCATATCCAATTGAAGCCGTAGAAGTGATGCGAAAAATTATTACCGATGTGGAAATAGAATTCAACGGAACAAGAGCCTATCAGCTCAAAGAAAAACACGGACAGAGATATATTTCTGATGCTATTTGTTACCACTCGTGTAAATTAGCAGAACAAGTAGGGGCAAAAGCAATCCTTACAATGACTCACTCTGGCTATAATGCTATTGAGATTTCGAGTCACCGCCCTCCTTGCAAAATTTTCGCTTTTACTAACAACCACGTTATTTTAAATACGCTTTCCTTAGTATGGGGAGTAACCGGATTTTATTTCGACAACGACTCTAGTACGGACGAAACTGTTTCGGAAACAAAAAAGGTGTTGAAAAAGACTAAATTGGTTAAAGAAGGCGACCTAGTTCTTAATGTAGCGAGTATGCCCATTAAAGAAAAAGGAATGACCAACATGATGAGATTAAGTTACGTTAAATAATAAATTAAAGAAAGACATGGCTATAAATGTAAAACTATTAGCAGAAATCTGTGAAGTTGCCGGAGCTCCTGGCTTCGAACAAAGAGTTAGAGAAATTGTTTTAAGAGAAGTTACCCCCTTGGTTGACGAAGTCAGAATGGACAACATGGGTAACATCACCGCAATTAAAAAAGGAAAAGAACCAAAAAAAGTAATGATCGGAGCCCATATGGACGAGATCGGATTTATCGTTACTCACGTTGACGATAACGGCTTTTTGAGATTCCATACCCTTGGAGGTTTTGACCCTAAAACACTAACCGCTCAAAGAGTAATCGTTCACGGCACTAAAGATTTAGTAGGTGTAATGGGATCTAAGCCAATTCACGTAATGACTGTCGAAGAGCGCAATAAAGCCCCAAAAACTACCGATTACTTTATCGATATGGGAATGCATAAAGAAGAAGTAGAAAAGTACATCGAAGTGGGTAACCCAATTACAAGAGAAAGAAAATTAATTGAAATGGGCAACTGCGTAAATTGTAAGTCTATTGACAATAGAGTTTCTGTTTTTATCCTAATAGAGATGTTAAGAGAATTAAAAGATAATCCTTACGATGTTTATGGTGTGTTTACAGTACAAGAAGAAGTAGGGTTAAGAGGAGCAAATGTTTCTACTCAACAAATTCAGCCAGACTTCGGCTTCGGATTAGACACCACCATTGCGTATGACGTTCCGGGAGCAGCACCTCACGAAAAAATTACGGAGCTAGGAAAAGGAGCAGCTATAAAAGTAATGGACTCCTCTACTATTTGCGACTATAGAATGGTAAGCTACATGAAAGAGGTAGCAAAAAACCATAACATAAAACACCAATTAGAAATTCTGACAGGTGGCGGAACAGACACGGCAGGAATTCAACGATTTACACCTGGTGGCTCTATTGCTGGAGCGGTATCTATACCGACCAGACATATTCACCAAGTAATTGAAATGGCCGACAAAGACGATATCAGAGGTTCAATCGATCTATTGTTAAACTGTGTTAAAGATTTAAATAAATACGACTGGAGCTTTAAATAACAGAAAGCTAGAAATATATATTAAAAACCCCAAGCAAATTTGCTTGGGGTTTTTAATATATATTTGCTAGACTTAAAAGCCTAGTTTAAAGAAATGAAAAATATTTATTCCCTAATGGGTCTAGCGCCACTTCTGGCATATAAGCCCATTTGTCAAAACGTATCAAAAACAATTTTAATTCTTTTAATAGGACTAAACGCCAGCTTAGCGAACGCACAATACTTCACAAATAATGGTTTAGTATATGTGGCAACAACAGGAACCAACGTCCAGATTGTAGAAGGTTGTCTTAGCGGAGAGTTAATAATCCCATCCAGTATAATTAATGATGGGATAGAACACTACGTTACATACATTGGTGATGACGCTTTTTCACAGTGCGTTTCACTAAGCTCTGTTACAATTCCAAGCTCTATAAGTTCTATTGGAGATAATGCTTTTGCAAATTGCAACGGACTAACAGAGCTTACTGTAAGCTAGGAAACACCGCTAGACATAGTAGCCAATGTTTTTTATCAACTAGTATTAAGTGATATAACGTTAAATGTACCAAACGGAGCGCTTGAGAGCTGTCAAGCGGCAAACGTTTGGAAGAGCTTCAGCCCTATACAAGCGAACCCAACTTCCATTTCCTCTAACATCTTGCCCCAACTTGTTTTATTTCCTAACCCAACTAGTTCAAACATAACCATAAGCGTAGAACAAGATTCTCATCTAGAAATAACCAATATATTGGGAGAAATTGTATTGTGTAAGGATATAATAAATGGAGAGTCTAATCTGCAAACATCTGGTTTAAATAAAGGGATTTATTTTGTTAACCTATATGGTGAAAAAGAAAATCAAGTCTTTCGATTTATAAAGCAGTAGAATTGTTTTCTATAAGCTCTTTTAGTTGCCACAAAGAGGGTAGACAAACGGAGCCTTCCAATTCTTTTTCAGAAATAAAAACGGTTTTCATCTTTAGTTTTTTTCCGAACTCTATGTCGCTCAACGAATCGCCTACCATTATTGATTTATTAAAATCGATTTCCGGAAAATCCTCTTTTGCTTTTGAGCCCATCCCGATGTTTGGCTTTCTTAAAATAGAGTTTTCTTTTGCTAATTGCGGAGCGTAATAAACAGCATCTATTTTTCCTCCTGCATTGGAAACCGCATCACTAAGGTGGTGATGAACGAGCTCTAAATCTTTGGCCCTCATCAATCCTTTTCCTATTCCTTGTTGGTTAGTAACTACAATTATCCGACCGAAAATTTTGGAAAAAGAAACAATGGCTTTTAAAGCGTTTGGTAAAAATTCGAATTCGGAAATTTGTTTAACATAGTCGTTATCTATTTTTTTATTGATAACACCATCTCTATCTAGAAAAAGAGTCCATTCCGAATTTATTTTAGCAATTTCCACTTTTTATTTTTTGCTAAAATGAGCCTCTACTATTTCACAAATAGTGTGGCCAATTAATAAATGCATTTCCTGAATTCTTGGAGTATTGTTGCTAGGCACTGCAATAAATATATCGCAGTCAGATTTCATTTTACCTCCCTTATGCTCTCCAAAACCTATGGTTAAGACATCAATTTCTTTTGCTTTTTGCAAAGCCAAAACAACGTTTTCAGAATTGCCAGAAGTCGACATGGCTATTAAAATATCGCCTTTGCTAGCTTTTGCCTGCACCATTCTAGAATACACATGATCGAAGCCATAGTCGTTGGCAACAGCAGTTAGATAAGAAGTGTCGGTGTGCAGGGCCTCTGCGTTTAGTGGCGCTCTATCTAAGTAATATTTGCCTGTAAATTCAGAGGCAATATGTTGAGCGTCAGCAGCAGAGCCGCCATTACCACAAATAAGCAATTTTTTGTTTTCGCTCATTTGCTTAATAATCATCTCGCATGCTAAACCAATGTTTTTTGTTAGCTCGCTATTTTCAAAAATAGCTTGACTTAACATCATTGATTCCTTAATATTATTTTTAATTATAGTGTCCATAGGCTTAGCATTTGTCAGCTAAAGAATAAATTTCGTTGCTCAATTTATTCCAGCTATATTTCTTTTTTTCTTCTATAATATTTTTGGTCATTTGCTCGAGATCAGTTTCCAAGAAAAATTGGTTAATTCCTTTTGCAACATCTCTTGGGTTTGGCTCTACCACATAGCCTACTTTTCCGTGCGGACACATTTCTGTAAGCCCTCCTACATTGGTAACAACCATTGGCTTGTTAAAATGATAGGCAATTTGAGTAACTCCACTTTGAGTAGCCGATTTATAAGGTTGAACTACCAAGTCGCTAGCGCAGAAATAATACTTTACCTCGTCTTGTGCAACAAAACCATTGACGTCAATCACCGTATCTTTTAAACCATTCTTTTGTAAAAGATCGGTATAAAAATCTCTGTCGGAATAATATTCTCCGGCAATGATAAGGCGAACGCTTTTTTCTTTCACCATAGGCATTGCCTCTATTAATAAGTCAAGTCCTTTATAGTCTCTAATTAAACCAAAAAACAAAATGTATTTGTACTGGGGATCGAGCTCAAGATGAGAGATAGCCTCTTGTTTACTTACGCTTTTTCCGAAATTATCGTAGACAGGGTGAGGAGATAAAGCTTTTGGTTTTTGATTGTCAAAACTATTTATGTCTTCTAAAACCGAAGAAGAAAGAGCTAAAAATCCGTGGCAATTTTTCACAAAAAGATTGCTTAAAAATTGGTCCCCGATTCTAGATTCGTGGGGAATCATATTATGAACAACGGAAACAATTTTAGAGTGCTTGTTGCTTTTTATTCGATTGGCAACTGCCGATAAGCAAGGCGACATAAAAGGAAGCCAATAGCCTACTACAACCAAATCGTAATTTTCTTTTTTAATTTTGTTTCCGGCGCTAATCCAATTAAACGGATTTAGAGAGTTTAGCACCCTTTCTATCTTGAGGTCTTTAGGAGCATCGTCTTCGCTATATTGCGATTTTCCTGGGAAAATAAAATCAGGGTATTGCAGGCTAAAAGTGTAGATGCTGACCTGGTGTCCGTCTTTTTGCATTTCATTGGCTAGCCTTTCGTTAAAGTTGGCTAGGCCACCTCTATAAGGAAAGGCTGTTCCGATAATTGCAATCTTCATAAAACCAATTTGTTAGATTAGTAAGTAGGCCAATAGTTAATTATATAGCCGAACCGAATTGCTTTAGAAAACGAACATCATTTTCAAAAAACATTCTTAGATCTTTTACTTGGTATTTTAGCATAGCAATACGCTCTACTCCCATACCAAAGGCATACCCGCTATATACGTCTGGGTCTATTCCACAGTTTTTTAATACGTTAGGGTCAACCATTCCGCAACCTAAAATCTCTAGGTATCCGGTATATTTACACACATTACATCCCTTACCAGAGCAAATATTACAAGAAACATCTACCTCAGCACTAGGCTCGGTAAAAGGAAAATAAGAAGGCCTTAAACGGATTTCTGTTTTTTCTCCAAACATTTCTTTAGCAAAGTATAGAAGTGCTTGTTTTAGGTCTGCAAAGGAAACATTCTTGTCTATATACAGCCCTTCAACTTGATGAAAAATACAATGTGCTCTAGCCGAAATAGCTTCGTTTCTATACACTCTTCCCGGAGAAATAGTTCTAATAGGAGGTTGGTTAGACTCCATATATCTTACTTGTACCGATGAGGTGTGAGTACGCAATAAAATATCGGGATCAGTTTGAATAAAAAAGGTGTCTTGCATATCTCTTGCAGGATGTTCTTGAGGCAGGTTTAATGCCGTAAAATTATGCCAATCGTCTTCTATTTCAGGCCCTTCTGAGATATTAAATCCGATGCGCTTAAAAATGTCAGCGATTTCGTTTCTCACTAAAGAAAGAGGGTGACGACTACCAATATTGTCTAAAGCAATTGGCTTGCTTAAATCGGCTCCAGTAGAAGAGCTTACGCTTTCTTCAAAGTCTGATTTGCTAGAGTCAAGTTTTTCCTGAACACTTTGCTTAAGCTGATTTAATATTTGACCAAACTCCTTTTTCTGATCATTAGGAACGGCCTTAAAAGAAGCAAATAATTGATTCATTACTCCCTTTTTACCAAGATAATCCAATCTAAATTGCTCTAACTGCTCTGGGCTCTCTGCACTAAAAGTAGATACTTTCAGTAAGTGCTCTTCAACGTCTTTAATCATTATTTAATGATTTTTACTTTCATTATTATATCTTGTAAAGGCCTATTATTTTGATCTCTTTTTACTTTTGCAATTTTAGAAATTACATCAATCCCCTTAATTACCTGACCAAAGACAGTGTACGAGCCGTCTAGATGAGGCGTTCCTCCTACAGTTGTATATGCTTGTTTTTGTTCTGGGCTGAATGCTACCCCTAATTTTTTCTCAAATAAGGAAAGCCTTTGTGGGTCTAAAACTTCTCCATCTACAATATAGAATTGAGATCCGGAAGATTCTTTTTTAGGGTTTACACCGTCGGGCATCCTTGCTGCTGCAAGCGCTCCTTTTTTGTGAAAAAACCTAGAATTAAACTCTGCAGGGATAGTATAACCTGGCCCTCCATTTCCTAATTGAACAGATGGCTTTGCGTTTTTAGAGTCCGGATCTCCACCCTGAATCATGAAGTTAGGGATTACTCGGTGAAACAATGTTTCGTTTAAATATCCGCTTTTAGCTAGTTTTATAAAATTATCTCGGTGTTGAGGAGTCTCGTTATATAGCTCAACAACGATGTCTCCAACGCTAGTGTTTATTAAAACTATGACGTTGTTTTGGCCAAAAGCGGAAAAGGAAAGAATAAAAGTTGTTAATGCGATTAAATACGTTTTCATTGGAATTGCTATCTTTGTTTATCAAAGCAAATTTAACAAATATTCACCACCTAATGAAAAGTAGTCACTTTCTCCTATTAATGTTCGCATCTTTTTGTTTGACATCTTGCTACAAAGACCCTTTAACCAAGGGAATTATAACGGTATACGATGAGCAAGGAAATACGGTTTCTGGTGTAGAGGTGAGGTTGAGTCAAGAAAACATTGTCGGAATAGAACAAACTAATATAGAAAGCACTCAAATTTCGGACGCGAACGGACGCAGCGAACACATATTAGAAAAAGAGGCTATAATGAATATTGATGCTGTTTTGTTTGACGGAAATACCAAAGACACTTTGTATTACGGACAATCTGCTATACGATTATCCTTTGGTAATACTATAAATAAGAACGTTCAGCTTCTTACCTACTAATTAAAATATTCTACGATAGCTTCCTTGATTAATTGGTTTTGCTCTTTAGCATCGAGGTGAGGTAATTTTTCTGTTGCTTCCCAGTGTGGCCAGCCATCCTTGTCATGACCACTAAAATTATAGTAGCCCCATTGACTTAACAAGGCGCAAACGGCAACATGCATTACGTCAACTTTTTGGTTTTTATTAAGCTTACTGTAGCCCTGACCAAGTTCTTGAAGGCCTATTAGAAACAAAATAGCCTGCAAATCAATGTCTTCTCCAAACCTTTCCTCTAAAGATTTGAGCATAGTATTCCATTTTATTTGAAAAGTCTCTTCCATCTAACAAAAATAGTATTTTTGCTGTCTATATGAATTATTTAGATATTGTTTTGTCAGTTCCGTTGTTGTGGGGTCTTTATAAAGGAATCACTAGAGGAATAATAAAAGAGCTAAGCACTTTACTGGCTTTAGTTTTAGGAATTTATGGAGCGGTTAACTACTCCTATCTCATGCTTCCTATTGTTTCTGATTACATTACTATCGATAAAGATTACCAATCGATGGTATGCTTTTCTATTACCTTTATTTTAATTGTTTTGATTGTTAGACTGATAGGCGTTTTACTAGACAAAGTAGTCAGCCTAGTTTCACTAACTTTTATTAGCCGCCTAATGGGTGGTGTTTTTGGTTTATTCCGAATGGCTTTTGTGTGTAGCGCTTTATTATTAATACTAAACACTATCAATAAGCAATTTGAGTTGATACCAAATCAGGACATAAACAACTCTATTTTGTATGAGCCAGTTTCGGACTTGGTTCCATTAATGTCGTCCAAATCAGAGCATACCGAAGGTTTTTTGCAAAACGCAGAAAAAGCAATAAAGAATGTTGAGGATACTATTATTCCTTAATAGCCGCTACACCAGGCAAAACCTTTCCTTCTAAGTATTCTAACATTGCCCCACCTCCAGTAGATACATAACTTACTTTTTGAGATAGATTATACTTGTTTATTGCCGCAACAGAATCTCCACCACCAACAAGAGTAAATGCGCCATTTTTGGTAGCCTTAACTAAAGACATTGCTATTGCCTTAGTTCCTGCTGAAAAATTATCCATTTCAAAAACTCCCATAGGCCCATTCCATAGAATAGTCGCAGAATTTTCTATTGTCTTTGAAAACAATTCAATGGTTTGCTGGCCAATATCTAAGCCAAGATATCCGTCTTGTACTTCCCCTATTTTGGAAGAAAGAATATTAGCTTCATTGCTAAAAGAGTCTCCGTTTACAGAATCGCTAGGGATTAACAAGCTTACGTTTTTTTCTTTGGCTAATTTTATGATTTCAAGAGCCAATTCTAGCTTATCGTTTTCTACTAAAGAATTTCCAATACTTCCTCCCATTGCTTTTACGAAAGTATAAGTCATTCCACCGCCAATAATTAAATTGTCTACGCTATCTAAAAGCCTAGAAATAATAGTAATCTTGCTAGAAACCTTTGCTCCGCCCATAATAGCTGTCAGTGGTCGTTTTGCATCTAACAATACCTTATCGATATTAATAATTTCGTTGGTCATTACACTACCAAAACATTTGTTTTCTCCAAAAAATTGAGCAATAATAGCAGTAGAAGCGTGGGCTCTGTGTGCGGTTCCGAAAGCATCGTTAACATATATGTCACCAAGCTTTGATAGGCTTTTTGCAAACTCTATATCACCAGAAGTTTCTTCATTATAAAACCTTAGGTTTTCTAAAAGCAAAACCTCTCCATCTTTTAGATTGGAGGCTGTTTCTTCAGCTTTTTCACCTATACAATCGTCCACAAACTGAACAGGCATATTAAGTAAGTCAGAAATATGTTGCACTAAATGAACTAAAGAAAGGGCTTCATTAACCGCTCCTTTTGGTCTTCCACGGTGTGACATTAAAATTACAGAACCACCATCATTCACGATTTTTGTAATGGTAGGAATTGCCGCTTTTATCCTAGAGTCGTCGCTAATTATCATTTCATCACTCATTGGAACGTTAAAATCTACACGCACCAACGCTTTCTTTCCTTTAAAGTCGATCTCTTTTATTGTCTTCATTATCAAATTTTTAGCAAATGTAAAACGAATTAATTACTTACCTTTGATTGTAACATCAAATAATTATGAACTTCGGTCAAATACCAGGAAATAATAACGTAAAAAAACAATTGTCTCTAGCGGTTGAGCATGATCGCATAAGTCACGCCCATTTATTTTGTGGAGACGACGGCTCTTCCAATTTGGCTATGGCCTGGGCCTTTGCGAAATATCTTAGTTGTCAGTACAGAAAAGAATCAGATTCGTGTGGACAATGTTCTGCTTGCTTGAAGCAATCGAAGTTGTCTCACCCTGATGTTCATTGGGTCTTTCCTGTAACAACGGGAAAAGGAGCAAACCCAACTAGCGACATGTTTATAGAAGACTTTAGATCTTTTATGTTAGAACAGCCTTTTCCTTACGAGTTGGATTGGAATCAAAAAATTGGTGCAGCTAACAAACAGGTTTTTATAGGAGTTAAAGAGTCTTCCGAATTAGCTAAAAAAATGATTCTTAAGCCTTACGAAGGCTCTTATCGAATTGTTATTATTTGGCAAGCACATAAAATGCATGCTCCTGCTGCCAACAAGCTTTTAAAACTATTAGAAGAGCCACCAGAAAAAACAATCTTCATTTTGGTTACTTCAGAAAAAGATCAATTGTTAGACACCATACTTTCTAGAGTTCAAAGCACAGACATTAGCGCAATTAATGATCAGGACATGAATAATTATCTTAATCTGAATTTTGAATTGGAAACTTCTAAAAGAGAAAGAATTATGTTGCTAAGTTCAGGCAACCTAGGCCAAGCAATAAAAATGTGTCAAGACCAAGACAGATCCGTTTCTTTAGCACCCTTGTTTCAGTCGTGGATGAGAATTTCTTATGCTGCAAAAATTCCTGAACTAAGCCGATGGATTGATTCATTTGTTAAGCTAGGAAGAGAAGAACAAAAAGAGTTTATTCAATATGGTCTGCACATGGTTAGAGAATGCTTAGTTTACAATTTTGGGCCTAGCCAATTGCAAAGACTAAATGACCAAGAGCTGTCATTCTGTAAAAAATTCGCTCCATTTATTAATGAAAACAATGCAGAAAGTATAATAGAAGAGTTTGAGTCAGCGTTTGCTCATATAACTAGAAACGCGAGCACTAAAATAGTTTTCATGCATCTGTCTCTTCGATTAGTTTTATTGCTACGTACTAAAAGTTTAACTTTGCAAAAATCAATAAATCAATAAATATGGGATGTGGTAGTTGTTCTTCAGGAGGATGTTCTAGTGGTTTACCAAGAGGTTGTAATAATAATGGCAGCTGCGGTTCGGGAGGGTGTAATAAATTAACCGTTTTTGATTGGCTTTCTAATATTGATTTACCAACTGATGCCTCTAGTTTTAATGGTATAGAGGTTCGCTTTAAGGGGAGTAGAAAAGAGTTTTTTAATAATGATGGTAATTTATCTATAAAAGTAGGCGACGTAATTGCCGTGGAAGGAAACCCTGGTCATGATATAGGCGTTGTTTCTATTGTTGGCGAACTAGCCAGATTACAATTCAAGAAAAAGTATAAAAATCAAGACTTAGAATCTCAAAAGAAAGTATATAGAATAGCCAAAGAAAGCGACATAAAGAAGTGGCAAGATGCGGTAGATTTGGAAGAAAAAACAATGCATTTCGCCAGAAAATCAGCGGAGCACCTTGGTTTAGAAATGAAGATAAGTGACGTAGAATACCAAGGCGACAAAACAAAAGCTACGTTTTATTATACCGCCAACGGAAGAGTTGATTTTAGAGAACTTATTAAAAAGCTATCCTCTGAGCTAAGAATAAAAATTGAAATGAAACAAATTGGTGCTCGCCAAGAAGCAGCACGTTTAGGAGGAATTGGCGCATGTGGAAGAGAGCTTTGTTGCTCTTCATGGCTTACTGACTTTAGAACGGTAAACACCTCCGCTGCTCGCTACCAAAATCTTTCTATTAACCCACAAAAACTAGCGGGTCAATGTGGTAAACTTAAGTGTTGTTTAAACTTTGAGCTGGATTCTTATATGGAGGGCATAAAAGAGTTTCCAAACACTAAGGTAAGGCTAACGAGTAAAAAAGGAAAAGCGTCCTTTTTTAAGATGGATATTTTTAAAAGATTGATGTGGTATGTTTATGAAGACAGAAAATCTGGAGGCATAGTTGAGCTTTCATTAGATAGGGTAAAGGAAATAATTGCAATGAATAAAGAAGGCAACGAACCCGATACTATTGAACTAATAAATATGGTTGTAGAAGAAAAGGTGGATTATGAAAATGTAGTTGGCCAAGACAGCATAAATCGATTTGACAATAAAAGAAATCCTAAACAAGGGAATCGTAAAAACAAAAAGAGAAGACCCAAAAAAGCATGAAAAATATCGCCTTAATATTTGTAGGATGTCTTTTTCTTTTTTCCTGTGATTCTAGCAGAGTTTTCGAAGAGAATCTTAAAATTAGCAATGAAAATTGGAGCATTAACGACATAAAAACATTTGAAGTTAATATTGCTGACACCAACTCATTAATGAATGTTTTGGTAAACGTAAGACATACTTCGTCTTATTCTTTTTCTAATTTGTGGTTATTCGTTAAGACGACAAATCCGAGTGGGATTATTCAAACAGACACTTTAGAATGTATCCTCGCAGAGCCAGATGGAAAATGGCTAGGCGATGGAGGAATAACAGATCTTTGGTCATTAAGGACTTATTTTAATACCCAAAGATTTAATAAAAAAGGCAAGTATGTTTTTGAAATAGAACAGGCCATGCGTTACGGAGAGAAAGCAAAATTGCTAAATTTAGAAGGCGTTTCCGATATAGGTTTACGAATTGAAACAGCGAATTAATTATGAGCAAATCATATAGAAAAAAAGTATTTACCCTTTGGCTTTTGCTTTCTAGCCCTATTTTATTTTTGTCTTTAGTTATTTATCTTACCTCTCAAGGATTTTTAGGAGCACTACCAACTTTCGATCAGTTAGAAAACCCTAAGAGCAACTTGGCAACCGAAATCATTTCTGAAGATGGAGTTGTTTTAGGAAAGTATTTTTACGAAAATAGATCAACAGCAAGGTATTCGGAGCTACCAACTAATTTAGTAAATGCATTGATAGCTACAGAAGACATTCGTTTTTACGATCATTCTGGTATTGATGCAATCGCTTTATTGAGAGCCGTAAAAGGCCAGTTCTTGGGAGGAAGCTCGGGGGGAGCAAGCACTATATCTCAACAATTAGCAAAGATGCTTTTTACCGACAAACCAGCATCTGGTGTCGAGCGAGTAATGCAAAAGTTTAAAGAATGGGTTATTGCTGTTCGATTAGAAAAACAATATACAAAAGAAGAAATCTTAAGCATGTATTTTAATAAATTTGATTTTGTAAATAATGCAGTAGGAATTAAATCAGCGTCTCAGGTATATTTTAATACAAGCCCTTCGCAATTATCAGAACAAGAGTCCGCAATGCTTGTTGGGATGTTTAAAAACCCTTCTTTATACAATCCAAATAGAAGGTTGGAATTAACTACAAGCCGTAGAAATATTGTACTTGATCAAATGTCTAAATATGAGTTTATTACCAAAGAACGATCTGACTCATTAAAAAAACTTCCTATTATTCTTGATTTCAAAAAAGCAGATCACAACGAAGGATTAGCTCCATATTTTCGAGAGCACTTAAGGGGCGAATTGAAAAAGTGGTGTAAGGAAAACAAGAAGGCAGACGGAACAAATTATAACCTGTATACTGATGGACTTAAGATTTATACTGGGATTAATTCAAGAATGCAAACCCACGCCGAAGAAGCAGTAAAATCACACCTTGCAGCATTACAAGAAGTTTTTGATGAGCATTGGAAAGGCTATACTAACGCACCTTTCCCAAAGGATTTTAGTAAAGACCAGATTAACGCTATTATTGATCAGGCGATGCGAAGGTCAGAAAGATACAGACGCTTAAAAAGTGTTGGCAAATCAAAAAAAGAGATTAAAAAGATATTTAATATAAAAGTACCTATGTCTGTTTTTTCATGGCAAGGAGAAATAGACACAACTATGTCTCCTAGGGATTCAATTAAATATTACAAGTTTTTCATTCGCTCAGGAATGATGAGTATGGATCCTACAAGCGGACTGGTTAAGGCCTATGTTGGAGGGATAAACTACAAACATTTTAAATACGACCATGTTAAAGTTGGCAAGCGACAAGTAGGATCGACTTTCAAGCCATTTTTATATGCTCTAGCAATGCAAGAAGGTCTTTTTCCATGTGATGAAGTGCCTAATGTTCCTGTAGTATTCGAAAAACAACAATGGGGACTATCTCAAGATTGGGTGCCAAAAAATTCTGATTCAAAGTATGAAGGAATGCTTTTGAGCATGAAGTTTGGTTTAGCTAATTCCATTAACACGATTACCGCTTATATTATGAAACAGTTTGGGCCTCATGCAGTGCTCGACTTAGCAAGAAAGATGGGAATTACCAATGACCTTCAGCCTGTACCCTCTATTTGCTTAGGCACCTTCGACTTATCGGTTTACGAAATGGTTGGTGCTTATTCTACCTTCGTAAACAAAGGGCTTTGGACTGAGCCTGTTTTAATTACTCGTATAGAAGATAAAAATGGGGTTATTATTCAAGAGTTTCAACCTAAAGTAAACGAAGCTATGAGTAAGCAAACTGCTGATATCATGGTAAGAATGTTGCAAGGAGTTGTAGACGGTGTTTACAATCCTGCAGCCGATATAACGATGGGTACAGGAGTTCGATTAAGAAGAAAATATAAGTTTGAAAATAACATAGGAGGTAAAACGGGAACTACTCAAAACAACTCGGATGGTTGGTTTATGGGAATTACCCCTCAATTAGTTACTGGAGTATGGTCGGGCAACGAAGATAGATCGGCACACTTTAGGACTACTTATTACGGACAAGGTGCTAATATGGCCTTACCTGTATGGGCAGAGTATATGCAAAAAGTATATAACGATTCTCTGGAGCTAGGGATCTATCCTCAAGAGTTTGTTATTCCGCCTGCGGTTGATTTGTTACTCGATTGTCAAGCCAATAAATTAGGTAACGAAAACTTCACTGAAGAAGAATTTTAATAAGCTATGATAAATAAAAAAGTAGACTCTATAGAAGCTGCCATTGAAGGAGTCAAAGACGGAATGACCTTCATGTTAGGAGGCTTTGGTCTTTGTGGAATTCCCGAAAACGCTATTCAAGCCTTGGTCGATATAGGCATTAAAAAAATTACTTGCATTTCTAATAACGCCGGAGTAGATGACTTCGGACTTGGACTTTTGCTGCAAAAAAAGCAGATTAAAAAAATGATTTCTTCCTATGTAGGAGAAAATGCGGAGTTCGAAAGACAAATGCTAAGCGGAGAGCTAGAAGTAGACCTAATCCCCCAGGGCTCTTTAGCAGAAAGATGTAGAGCTGGAGGGGCAGGGATTCCAGCATTTTTTACTCCTGCAGGATATGGAACAGAAATAGCATTGGGAAAAGAAGTGAGGGTGTTTGATGGCAAGCCACATATTTTAGAAACAGCTTTACATGCTGACTTTACCTTTGTGAAAGCTTGGAAAGGAGACGCTGCAGGTAATTTGATTTACAAGGGAACGGCCAAAAACTTTAACCCTATGATGGCTATGGCTGGTAAAATAACGATTGCTGAAGTAGAGCACTTAGTTCCGGTAGGAGAATTAGACCCAAATGAAATACATACCCCAGGAATATTTGTTCAGCGTATTGTTCAAGGTAAAAATTACGAAAAAAGAATAGAGCAACTAACTGTTAGAAAAAAATAAGATGGCATTAGATAAAATAGGAATTGCTAAGCGTATTGCTCAAGAACTTACAGACGGAACCTATGTAAACCTAGGAATCGGTATTCCGACTTTGGTTGCAAACTATGTTCCTTCATCTATAAACGTAGAGTTTCAGTCGGAAAACGGGATTTTAGGAATGGGGCCTTTCCCTTTTGAAGGAGAACAGGATGCAGATTTAATTAACGCAGGAAAGCAAACTATTACACATTTAGATGGAGCGGTTTACTTCGATTCAGCAACAAGCTTTTCTATGATTAGAGGCAAGCATGTGCAGCTTACTGTTTTAGGAGCGATGGAGGTTTCCGAAAATGGCGACATAGCAAACTGGAAAATTCCAGGAAAGATGGTAAAAGGAATGGGTGGAGCAATGGACTTAGTAGCTTCGGCGGATAATATTATTGTAGCAATGATGCACACTAATAAGGCTGGGCAAAGTAAGCTCTTAAAAAACTGTAGTCTTCCGCTTACAGGAGTTGCTTGCGTAAAAAAAGTAGTCACAAATCTTGCCGTTTTAGAAATTGTTCAAGACAAGGGTTTTAAGCTTTTAGAACGAGCTCCCGGAGTAAGTGTACAAGAAATAGTAGAGGCTACATTAGGCAACCTAATAGTAGAGGGAGACATTCCAGAAATGATATTATAAAAAAAGAAGATAGAACTTTCGTCCTATCTTCTCCCTTAACCTTAACAAGTGTCATGAAACAAAGAATTGTTTCATAGTGTAAATGTAAGACGATTTATTTCCTTAAAAAAGCTTTATTCGATGAGTTAGATAAGTATCTGACAGGGGTGTGTATTTGGCTGATAGATGGGGTATAACAAAAAAAGAAGATAGAACTTTCATCCTATCTTCTTCCTTAACCTTAACAAGTGTCATGAAACAAAGAATTGTTTCATATTGTAAATGTAAGACGATTTATTCCCTTAAAAAAGCTTTATTCGATGAGTTAGATAAGTATCTGACAGGGGTGTGTATTTGGTTGATAGATGAGGAATAACAAAAAAAGAAGATAGAACTTTCATCCTATCTTCTCCCTTAACCTTAACAAGTGTCATGAAACAAAGAATTGTTTCATAGTATAAATGTAAGTTGATTTACTTTGTTAAAAAAGCTTTATTCGATGAGTTAGATAAGTATCTGACAGAGGCGTGTATTTGGCTGATAGATGAAGATTGACAAAAAAAAGGTAGAGCGCTAACCCTACCTTTTTACTTAACTTAAAACTTACTTGAAATTACGAGCTGTTCATTTTAAAAGTTTGTTATTAACCAATTCCAAAATGTACTTCTTATATAACTTTAGTAATCTAATCTTATTGCATTAATTTATTTATAAACGTTAACTCCTTTAGGAATTTGCTTTAATGTTTTCTTTCTTCCCTTCTGGAATAGCTTCGATTAATCGCTTTGTATACTCTGTTTTTGGGGCTTCATATATTTGATCCGCCTCACCTAACTCTTCTATTTTTCCTCCTTGCATTACTACCATTCTGTCGCTCATATACTTTACAACAGATAGATCGTGTGAGATAAAAATATAGGTTAGTCCAAATTCGTCTTTTAGTTCGTTTAACAAGTTAAGTACTTGGGCCTGAACTGACACGTCTAAAGCCGACACAGACTCATCACAAATAATAAACTTAGGATTCACAGCTAATGCCCTTGCAATCCCAATCCTCTGTCTCTGACCTCCTGAGAACTCATGAGGGTATCTGTTGAAGTGGTCAGCGCTAAGGCTAACCCTTTCTAACAACTCTTCCACTCTATTTTTTCTTAGCTCATCGTTTTCTAAAATACCGTGAACTTGCATTGGCTCCATGATTGCGTTACCAATGGTCATCCTAGGGTTTAAAGAAGAATAAGGATCTTGAAAAATGATTTGCACCTCTTTTCTAAATTCTCTTAATTCCTTTTCGTCAAAATCAGCAATGTTCTTTCCTTTGTATATCATCTGACCATCTGTAGGTTCGTTTAACCTCAAAATAGTTCTTCCTGTAGTTGTTTTTCCACAGCCAGATTCGCCTACTAAGCCTAGCGTTTCACCAGGGTAAACGTCAAATGTTACGTCGTCTACAGCTTTTACATAGTCAGAAATTCCACCAAAAAATCCGTTTCTAATAGGGAAATGAGTTTTTAGATTTTTGATTTGAAGCAAAGGCTCTTGTTTGTATAATGTTTCCATTCGCTTTATTCTGTCTTCTTTAGAAACCACTAAATCTTTTGTGAACTCTTCTACAGACACATCGTTAGCAACATTATTTCCGTTTTTGTCCGTTTTCATAAAATCGGACACGGTAGGCAAGAAAGTATATCTTTTGTCAAGAGGAGGCCTACAAGCTAGCAAGCCCTTTGTATATGGGTGTTTTGGATCGTTGAAAATATCCCACACAGTTCCTTGTTCTACAATTTTACCTTTATACATCACAATTACTTTGTCGGCTAATTCTGCAATTACTCCTAAATCGTGAGTTATAAATAAAATACCCATATCGTGTTCTTTTTGGAGGTTTTTCATTAACTCCAAAATTGTTTTCTGAACCGTTACGTCTAGAGCCGTTGTTGGCTCATCAGCAATAAGGATTGATGGCTTGCAAGACATAGCCATCGCAATCATTACCCTTTGTTTTTGACCACCGGAAATTTGGTGTGGATACGTACTAAAAATTCTCTCCGGATCAGGCAGCTGTACTTCTTCAAACAAACTAATTGTTAATTTTTTAGCTCCTTTTTTAGAAATATTCTGATGAAGCATAATTGCTTCCATAACCTGATCACCACAAGTAAATACTGGGTTTAGGGAAGTCATAGGCTCTTGAAAAATCATTGCCAATTCATTTCCTCTAAAAGCCCTCATTTCTTTTTCGCTGATCTGAACTAAGTCAACTTTAGAGCCATCTTTCTGATGAAAAATAATCTCACCATTAGAGATTCTTCCAGGAGGGTTAGGAATTAAACGCATAGACGAAAGCGAAGTTACCGACTTCCCAGAGCCAGATTCTCCTACAATACCTATTGTCTCTCCTTTGTTAAGGGTAAAGCTTACATCATTAACGGCTTTTAAAATATTACCTTCCGTCTTGAATTCTGTAACCAAGTTTTTAAACTCTAATAATGGCTTGTTCATAGTACTATAATTTGGACGATTAAATTACTCCTAATCATTGATTTATGCAACCTCAATTTGTGCTTCTGTCAAAAGATTTTCTCCTTTATATTTTAAAAACAGTTGGGCCACAGTTAGCGTATCTTTTTGGCAGTAGATTTTTATGCGTTCTAAATCGTTTTCTTTCCAATAAACAGACGAAACTTGAGAGCCATCAATATCATCTTTTGGAGTAGGAATATTAAAAAGTGCTGCTAGTAATTTAATAGAAGTATAATGTTTGTAGTCACCAAATTTCCAAAGCTCCATAGTATCTAAATGTTTTATTTCCCACGGTTTTTTTCCTGCTATTTGTAAGATCTTCGGCAGTCTTATGCCATTGATTAACATTCGACGACACAAAAAAGGATAGTCGAACTCCTTACCATTGTGTGCGCACAAATAATGGTTTTTGCTCTTAAAGTTTTCGTCTAACAAAGCATTAAATTCTTGCAACAGGCTCTTTTCGTAATGACCATAAAACGATTTTAAACGAAACGTTGACTTATCGTCTTTGCGATAAATATAACCCACCGATATACAGACTATTTTGGCAAACTCTGCCATTACTCCAGCTTTTTTAGAGAAGTATTGTGCAGGGTTTTCTTCTTTGCGTTGAAAAGCTGTTTTCTCTTCCCATAACTTTTGAAAAGTAGGGTCTAGCTCAGAAAAATCTTTAGCAACAGGAACAGTTTCTATATCTAAAAATAAAATGTTGTTGAGGTTTATTTCGTCAAACATATTTTTGTTTTACAATTGGATTAAATAAGAATATCTATCTACAACAAACTTAAGATTTAAAACGTCAACCATCCATTTAACAAACCAGATTTATTCCTTCTCAATAAAGCTTAACAACACTTTAGGCGATAGTCTTTCAGAATAATTAGGGTTAACATATTGGTGCTTAATCACACTTTTTTCGACCACAAATATGGCCGGCACAGGTAATACGTGGTGTTTAGTGCCTGACCACCATTCGGCATCCATTCCGTATTGGGTTTTATATTTTAGGAATAATTCGTCATCTAATTTCCATCCGATTCCGAATGCGTTTATTGCTGATACGTTTTTGTCTGAAAACAAAGAATATTCCAAAGCGCCACTTCTTATGTAAGAGCTGTCTATTTTTGTGTAATCATCTGCCGAGATAGCGATAAGCTCAACATTTAGACTGTCTAACATTGGTTTTATTTGACTTAAAGCCGATAGTTGCCTTGTGCAATATGGACACCACGCTCCTCTATAAAACACCACAACTACTGTTCGGTCTCCTATATAGTTTTTTAGCTCGACTTCTTTTCCATCTTTATTGATTACTTGAGCGTGTGGGACTTCTTGTCCGTTTTTGATAGGACATATATCATACATCGCTTGTTGACCAAAAGTAAGATTAGAAAAAAGAATGAGTAGTAGGATTAATTTTTTCATGTTGTTAGAATAGCTTTAAGATCTATTTCTTTACAAAGATAGAAAAACCAATTATAAAAGAGTCATTTCAAAAATAGTTGCTAAATGGACTTTAAGTTTATCTCTTACTTCTTGTATGTCGACTTTTTTTCCTAATTCTTGCTCCATAGAGGTCACAGATTTATCTACTATTCCACAAGGAATAATATTTCCGAAATAGTCTAAGTCGGGGTTTACATTAAAAGCAAAGCCATGCATAGTAACCCATCGGCTCGACCGAACTCCTAAAGCACATATTTTTCTGGCATTATCGGTTCCGCTTTCAAGCCAAACTCCTGTTTCTCCATCTGATCTTCCGCTTTCAATGCCATAATCCGCAAGGGTAAGAATAACGGCTTCTTCTAAAAACCTTAGGTATTTGTGTATGTCGGTAAAGAAGTTTTCTAAATCGAGAATAGGATAGCCCACAATCTGACCAGGCCCGTGATAAGTAATATCTCCACCACGATTAATTTTATGGAAAGTAGCACCTCTAGATTTTAGGTATTCTTCATTTACTAAGAGATTTTTTTCGTCACCACTCTTACCAAGAGTATATACGTGAGGGTGTTCGCAGAAAAGCAAATACGATTGAGTTTCCAGATTTGTTTCCTCTCTTCTATTCTGTCGCTTAATAGCAATTATCTGATCAAATAGTTTTTCTTGATAATCCCAAGCCTGTTTGTAATCGATATGACCTAAATCTTGAAAAACTACTTTTACCATTTATACTTTTGCTAGAGCTCCTTTCAGATAATTAATTACATCAATTTCGATAGCGTCTACGTCATTCATTTCTGAAAGATACCAAGAAACCCAATCTCCTAAATTAATATGGTACAAGGTGTTTTCTATTTTAGACTCACCCTTACTCCAAACCTCAGAAATGTTTGTAGTAAACTTAGAAATCACATCTTTATTAATGTCAATTCTCACCTGATTTCTTGAGTAATCACATTTGTTTCTAAAGTAAACAACTGATAAGTTGTCGGTATTTATTCTCCATCCCAAAAGCTCATTGTGATTCATTTCGGGAACGACATGATGCCAGCAAAGCATTTTACTATTTTCGTTTATCTGTTGACGAAAACGAACTCCAACGCCTTCAAAACCTGCAGCAGTATAAATTACTGGCGTTGTTCCGAACATTTTTTTAGCTAACTCTTTAGCTTCCGCCTGAATGCTTACTTTTTCGCTATCCAATAGTTTAATGGATTCGTTGAAGTCAGCTAAAAAGCTATTGTCAATTAAACCATAGTGATTAAACATAAAAAACAATTGAGTAAACGAGTATGCAAACATTGCTCTTGGTGGGTGACCACCAGGGATTGTAATTAAGTTGTATCCGTTTTCTTGGGCCATTTTTTGTAAGGCACCTCCTGAAGAAATACAAGCTATTTGGGCTCCTCTTTCTTGGCAAGCCTTTAATGCAAACAGCGTTTCTTCGGTATTACCAGAATAAGAAGATGCGATTACTAAGGTCTTTTTACCTACAAAATGAGGGATACTATAATCTTTAGAAGCGCTAACAGGAACTCCCACTTTATCGCTTACTAAATCATTAAGAATTGTTCCGCCAATACCAGATCCGCCTAGTCCACAGATTAACACATTCTGTATTTTGGCATCACAAGCCTTAAGTTCGCTTGCTTTACCAATTGCTAAGGCTTCTGCTAAGTGATCAGTGAAAGCACTGATATAGTCGTTCATTTTCATAATAATCAAAGGTTTTGGAATAATTTTTTTATTGAGTGCCAATGTACAAAATCGCGTGTTAATTAATTAATATCTTTGTGCAAAATTTAAATCATGAGTAGAGTGTTTTCAGAACAAGAATTGGTAAGGAGAGAATCGTTGCAAAAATTAGTCGATTTAGGGATTAATCCTTATCCGGCAGACTTATTTGAAGTGGATGCTTATTCCAGCTCCATTAAATCTAGTCATGATGAAAATTCTAGCGATCAGAAGAAGGTGAAAGTTGCAGGAAGATTGATGAGCAGAAGGATAATGGGAAAAGCTGCTTTTGCCGAATTGCAAGATAGCAAAGGAAGAATACAGCTTTATTTCAATAGAGATGAGATTTGTCCTGACGAAGACAAAACAATGTATAACACTGTTTTTAAAAAGTTGCTAGATATAGGTGATTTTATAGGAGTAGAAGGATATATTTTTACAACTAAAGTAGGAGAAATTTCTGTTCATGTAGAGAAGTTTACCGTGCTCACAAAAACACTTCGTCCATTACCACTTCCAAAAACAGACAATGAAGGAAATGTTTACGATGCGTTTACAGATCCTGAAAAAAGATATAGACAACGATACGTAGATTTAGTAGTTAACCCAGAAGTTAAAGAAGCTTTTATAAAGCGAACTAAACTGACTAACTCTATGAGAGAGTTTCTAAACAACAGTGGTTATTTAGAAGTTGAAACTCCAATTTTACAGCCTATTTATGGTGGGGCATCTGCTCGTCCGTTCAAGACACACCACAATACTTTAGATATGCCTTTGTATCTAAGAATAGCTAACGAATTATACCTCAAAAGATTAATTGTTGGTGGGTTTGATGGTGTTTACGAATTTTCTAAAGACTTTAGAAACGAAGGAATGAGTCGTTTTCATAATCCAGAATTTACTCAGGTTGAGCTTTATGTTGCTTACAAAGATTATAACTGGATGATGGACTTAGTAGAAGAGATGGTTGAGAAAATAGCTATTGATCTTCATGGTAAAACAGAAGTACAAGTAGGGGAAAACCTAATTAACTTCCAGAGACCTTGGAAAAGGTTTACTATGTACGAAGCTATTGAGCACTTTACAGGAGTAGATATCTCAAAAATGGATGAGGCTACTATGGCCAAAACAGCTAAAGAATTAGGTGTTGACATTGACTCTTCTATGGGAAGAGGAAAGTTAATTGATGAAATATTTGGTGAAAAATGCGAAGGCAAATTAATACAACCTACTTTTATTACAGACTATCCGGTGGAAATGTCTCCACTAGCTAAAAAGCACAGAACTCATGAAGGTTTGGTGGAGCGTTTCGAGGCTATTTGTAATGGAAAAGAAATTTGCAATGCATTCTCAGAGCTTAATGACCCTATCGATCAAAGAGAAAGATTTGAAGACCAATTAAAATTGGCTCAAAGAGGAGATGAAGAAGCAATGGTTTTAGATGAAGATTTTATAAGAGCTATAGAATACGGAATGCCTCCAACAGCTGGCTTAGGAATAGGAATCGATCGCTTGAGTATGATAATGACTAATAGCAATTCTATTCAGGATGTATTGTTCTTCCCTCAAATGAAAGCAGAAAATAAAACTACAAAAGAAGAATAGTTGGACAGCAATACTAAAATAGCGGTTATAGGTGGTGGCTCTTGGGCTACAGCAATAGTTAAAATGTTGTCGGAAAACCACGATAATATTTCTTGGTGGATGAGAAATCAGGATACTATTGATCATATTAAAGAGTATGGTAATAACCCAAATTATATTAGTGCTGCCGAATTATTTCCAAGCAAACTGACTATTTCTAACAACATTAATAAAATTGTTGAAGGTGCAGACTGTATTATTTTAGCCGTTCCGTCTGCCTTCATTAGAACGACTTTAAAGCAATTAGAAAAACCAATTAAAAGCAAGTTTGTGGTTTCCGCTATTAAAGGTATCGTTGCCGAAAAGAATAGAATTATCGGAGAATATTTACATAACAAATACGAAATCCCGTTTCAAAATATTGGAGTTTTAACAGGCCCGTGTCATGCAGAAGAGGTGGCTTTAGAGAGACTTTCTTATCTTACCGTTGCCTGTGAAGACATGGATAAAGCTCAATGGTTTGCTGACCAAATTTCTTGTAGATATATTAAAACAAACGTATCGGAAGATATTTTTGGGACAGAGATATCGGCAGTGTTGAAAAACGTAATTGCAATTGCGTCTGGAATATGCCATAGCTTGGGTTATGGAGATAATTTTCAATCAGTTTTAGCCTCTAACGCTATTAGAGAAATAAAACGTTTTGTAGATGGGGTTCATCCTATTGAAAGAGATATTAAAGAATCGGCATATTTGGGCGATTTGTTGGTGACTATGTATTCCCAATTTAGTAGAAATCGAACTTTTGGAAACATGGTTGGTAAAGGCTATTCTGTTAAGTCTGCTCAACTAGAGATGAATATGGTTGCCGAAGGCTATTATGCTGTGAAATGCATTAAAGAATTGAACGAAGAGTATAAAATAGATATGCCTATTACTGATGCGGTTTATAATATTCTTTACCAACGCATTTCTCCAGTAATGGAAATGCGAATATTAGCCGATAAGCTTAATTAATTATTGACGCTATAGTGGTTTCAATAATTAAAATTTATATTTAATTGAGCCTACCAGATAACCCCCTATCACAGAAATAATTCTTTCTTCAATGTAGTTGTCATTAGTTACATTTTCAATTGCTTCGTTATTAGAGGTGTTTAAAATGTCTTTTCCTATTATACTATACGTCCAACTTGACTTTGGTTTATGGTATTTAAGAGTAGGGTTAATAGAATACCTTGTTATAATTTCACTTTCTGAAACATATTGATTAATTGTGTTGCTAACGCTCAACTTTAATTTTTTGTAGTTTAAAAAGAGATTAATAAATGGCTGGCTAGTTTCAATATAACTAAGTATGTTGTTGCTTAAGTTTTCTATCTGGTTTTTCCTAAGATAATATCCAAGTTCAAAATTAAAGAAAGGAGACTCAAAATTAGATATAATTTTAAATCCTGTAGACAAGGATCTTGTTTTGGTTTGTTGGTAGATATTCTGAAGAAAACTTCCTGATTCTCTAGAAAGAATAGAGTTGTCTATAGAAAGGGAAAACGGAAAACTGCTAAAGTTTTTTTCAAAGGATAGACTAGCTAAGAGCTGCTTTTCTTTACTGTCAGGGCTGACTTGGTCGCTGTTACTAATGTAGCTTAAGTTAGTAGCTGTATTTGTAGTATAAATATTTTCACCGAAACTTAATGAGCCATGAAAATTAATAAATGTTGCAGAAAATGAGTCGTAAAGATTGTAATTTAAACTCCAGTCTTGATAGGTTTCGAAATTGTTAAGATTAATATTTCCGTCATTATAAACGGCGTTATAGTCTGCAACATATGCCTGCTCAATTAAATGTCTCGCCGATGGGTGTTTATTGCTGTTTTTATAAGAAAAAGATATGCGGTGTGAGTTGCTGAAATTCAAAATAATGGAGGCGTATGGAAGTAAGTTTTGGATTGTGTACTCTTTATTCCTTTCAATTGTGCTGTAAATAGTTCCAAACTCATAGTTAAAAAAGGACTTATTGACTTTGCTTATCATAACTCCTGCTTGATTTTCTACATCATTAATTTTCACATCATTTAATAAGTCGTTAGAGTCAGATTTTGTTTTAAACGAATTTATATTATTTGCTACTTTATAGCTTAATTCTAAAACGAATTTGTTGTTAATATTCTTATTTAATTTATTGTTTAGGCCAAAGGAGCTTTGGTTGTTGTTTACGTCTTGATTAAACACATAATTAACAGGAAATTCTAATTCTAAAAAAGGTTCGTTTGAGTCAATTAATAAATGACTTTTATTTTTTTTGATAGAGTGAAAAAGTGAGCTTTCAAACAATAAGCTTTTATTGATTTTTCTTTTGTATTGGACGTTTTGCCCCAACGAATATTCATTTTGATCTCTTTGCTCCACGATTTTGGTATTGTTAAAAACATCATTATTGTTAATGTTGTTGTTATTTATTGAGAAATGTAAAACATGCTGCAACACTGTCTTGTCATTTGCTTTAAATATAGTCTTTGAAAAAGTATTATTATATAAAGACTTCCCATTTGTATTGCTATTAATAATGTTTTGAGTTCCATCAAAGAATCGTTGGTTAGACAACTGATTTTCTAATTGGCTTACCATATCAAATAAAGTATAAAAATTTACTTTGAGCTTTTGGCTAGGATTTAAAGATAGGTTTAATCCAGTGAAATTTTCCTGTTTCTTTTCTACCTTATCATTATTTATCAAAAATGATGCGTTAGATAAATTTAAATTTAAAGAAGTCTTAGTGTAGCCTTCTGTCATACTTTCAATTCCACCCTGGAAGTTAATGTAGTCTTCAATAGTAAATACCTGATTACCTAAATTGTTAGAGTTTGCTATTAGATAGGCATTCATTTTCTTTTTGAAGGAAAATACGTTTGCGTTAGCCTCATACCTGTTTTTGACTCCTGCTGAAATATTCGAGTTTCCTTTTATGCGTTGTTTAAACTTATCTTTTATTTTAACATTCAGTGCTGTCTTGTCAGAGGAAGAAAAGTTTGATAAGTCGTAGCTGTCCTCATAGTTTTCATATTTTGAAACTCCCTTAATCATTTCAGAGGAAATGTTATTCAACGCTAATTGGTGTTGATCTCCAAAGAACTCTTTACCATCAATTAATAAATTGTCAATTTTTTTGCCATTGGAGTTTATTTTACCATTCTTATCTATGTTAATTCCAGGAAGTTTTTTAAGTATATCGCTAAGGTTTTCTTCACTCCCGTTAGTAAGGTTTTCTAAGTTGTAATCAGTGGTATCCTCTTTTATTATTAGGTCTAAAGCTTTGGCTGTAACAATAACATTATCAATTATCTGGGGATCAATTTTTAAGTTAAAAGAAATAGTTTGATCTGAAAAGATATCTTTTTTTTCTTCAAAGTTTTCATAGCCAATAAAGCTAACTCTAAAAGTCCTAATACCTGTAGAGCTATTTAATTTGTAATGACCAAATTCGTTGCAGATGGTATAGCTTATTAGTTCTATTCCTTTTTCATCATATATTTCTACATTGGCAAACGCAAGAGGGTTGTTGTCCCCGTCTTTTATGGTGCCATTTATTTCAATTTGCGACAAGGCTACTATTGGGGTGAATAGCAATAAAAAGATTTTTATCATATTTTACATCTGAATCACTTTAATACTGATGCTTCCTTCATTATCTTTATTGCGGTTTTCTTTTTTGTCACGTATTTCATTAAACTTTTTTCTACTGACCTTTTTTCCTTTTGAAGGGACTTTAATTTTTATAGGATTGTCGGAAACCTCTACATCAGTGGCCTCAATAGCTAAGTATTCAGAATTTACTTTTATAATTAGCCCTGGCAGTCCGCTATATGTTTTTGGCCCAGCATTAATTGGCACCTCGTTGGTGAACCATGCCTCCAGGCCTTGCTCGAATGAGCTAGTTGCTTTTTTACATTTATACCCTGCGATCACCTGTGTTTCGCTGCTTATTTGCCAATTGAAGTCCGTCTCATCTTCATGTATTAAAAATGTTTTTGATAAGATGCTTGTTTGATTGGTGGTTTTTTTGTCTTTAAAATTTCGGTAGAAAATATCTATTTGATCTATTATTGTAGTAGTGATATTATTGTTTACTATTTCTTCACTTTTAGTTTTTTGATAAATAGACTCTCCGTTAAGGCTATAAAGTTCATATTCTTTTCCTTGTGAAATCTTTCTAGCTTCATCTTCTATTGCTTTTTGAAGTATTGCTTCCATTGCAGGAGACAATCCGCTTTCTTCAAATTGCTTAGACATATCAATTTTAGATGTATCACTTAAATTTATTTTTTCGAGATAGCTCACTTTTAAAGTTTGAGCTTGACAAAAGGAAACGAGGATACATAGTAGTATCGTTAGATTTTTTTTCATGGCAATTAGTACGTTAGTAAAAGAATTATTTGAGTCTGTAACGTTTTCTTAATCGACTTATTGCTTATTTAAAATAAGAGCAGTTTTATTTTTCCCCACTAATTCTATAAGTTCTTTTTCGGGCGCTTCCATTACTTCTTTCACTGAGCCAAAATGACCAATTAACATTTCCACTGTTTTAGGGCCTATTCCACTAATCTTATCAAGCGAAGTGCCCAAGCTGGCTTTGCTTCTTCGATTTCTGTGGTGGTTTATTCCGAAACGGTGGGCTTCGTTTCTTAATTGCTGAATTATCTTTAAGCTTTCTGATCGTTTGTCTAAGTAAATAGGAATACTATCACCCGGGAAATAAATTTCTTCCAGTCTTTTTGCTATTCCTATTATGGCAATTGTATCGCTTAAGTTTAATTTGTCCAAGCTTTTTATCGCGGAGCTTAGCTGCCCTTTTCCGCCATCAATAACAATAAGCTGAGGTAATTCCGCGCCCTCGTTCAATAGCCTCGCATAGCGCCTGTAAACCACCTCTTCCATGGATGCAAAGTCGTCCGGGCCCACCACAGTTTTAATATTATAATGGCGGTATTCTTTTTTGCTAGGTTTTGCATTTCGGAACACTACGCAGGCTGCTACCGGATTAGTTCCCTGAATGTTGGAGTTGTCGAAACACTCAATATATCGAGGCTTTCGGCTAAGGTGCAGATCGTGTTGCATTTGCTCCAAAACTCTTGTGTTATCGAGCTTAATTCTAAGATCTTCGTTCTTTTTTATTCTGTCTTTTTGTAAATACTTTGCATTACGGAAAGACAGGCTTACTAGCTTTTGTTTGTCTCCAATTTTAGGAACGCTAACTTTATAATTATGCCAATAGCTATCAATTTCAATGTTTACATACGCTTCTTTGGAGTCGCTATCAAATCGCTGCCTTAGTTCGGTAATTGCCATTATAAGAATCTCCTCATCGCTTTCTTCCAGCTTCTTTTTTAGTTCTAGACTTTGAGACTGAATTATAGAGCCATTAGCAACTTTCAAAAAATTGATGTAAGCATAATCCTTATCTGAAGCAATGGAATAGACATCTACATTGTTAATAGTAGGACTTACGATGGATGATTTGGACTGATAGTTTTCCAAAAGATCTATTTTGTCTTTTATTTCTTTAGCCTGTTCGAAATCTAGCTGTTCCGAAAAGGTTTTCATTACCCCTTTAAAATGTTGGATAACAGATCGTATATTTCCTTTTAATAGTTGCTTTATTTGCTGAATATCTTGTTCGTAATCTTGAGCTGACTGTAAGTCTACGCATGGTGCTTTACAATTGCCAATATGGAACTCGAGACAAACTTTAAACTTTTTCTGAGTTATGTTTTCTTCTGATAAATTTAGTTTGCATGTTCGAAGAGGGTATAGCTGACGAATAAAACTTAAAAGAGTATTAACTAATTGAGGATTGGTATATGGCCCAAAGTATTGAGAGCCATCCTTGATTAGTTTTCTGCTTGAAAAAACTCTTGAAAAGCGTTCGTTTTTAATGCAAATCCATGGATAGGTTTTGTCATCCTTTAAAAGAATGTTATAGCGTGGTTGGTATTTTTTTATAAGGTTATTTTCCAGCAGCAAAGCATCTATTTCGGAATCAACTACTATAACCTCAATTCGAGTAATTTTTTTTACCAATACTTTGGTTTTACCATTTTCGTGGGTTTTCTGAAAATAGGAAGAAACTCTTCTTTTTAGATTTTTCGCTTTACCTATATAAATGATTTTATCCGTGTTATCATAGTACTGATAAACGCCCGGTTCGGTGCTAAGGTTTTGAAGTTGTTGCTTTATTTCGAAGGATACTTCCATTAGGTCAAAAATACGGATTTATAAAAGTAAAAATCCTCCTATTTAAACTATAAATAAGGTCGCCAACTTTTAATCACTAGTTTTTTTATTTTTCTGTTGCTTGTGGTTTTTACTATCTTTACTATCCTTAAACACCCATAAATCAACTTTAAATGAATCAAAAACAAATCTTTTTTGAAAATGCATCAGGCTATAAATTAGCGGCAAAATTAGAAATGCCAGAAGAACCCGTATTGGGATATGCCCTTTTCGCCCACTGCTTTACTTGTAATAAAAACTTCCTTGCTGTTCGTAATATTGGCCGAGCTCTTAATAAAGCTGGAATTGCTGTTTTGCGTTTCGACTTTACCGGATTAGGGGAGAGTGAAGGTGCTTTCGAACAGACCAATTTTTCTTCTAATGTCCAAGATTTAGTTGCCGCCGCTCGATATTTGCAAGAACATCACCAAGCACCAAAAATTATTATAGGCCACTCCCTTGGCGGTGCAGCTGTTGTTTTTGCAGCACAACAAATTTCTAGCATTAAGGCGATTGCTACTCTAGGAGCTCCTTCTAATCCTCAGCATGTTACCCACCTTTTAAAGTCCGGCATTAAAGAAATAGAACGGAATGGAGAAGCCGTTTTAAAGATAGGCGGACGTAAATTTAAGATTCAAAAGCAGTTTCTAGATGACTTGAACGAAAAGAATATGGAAGAAACCATTCGTGGATTGAAACTTCCTCTTTTAGTTTTACACTCTCCTCAAGATACCACGGTAGGAATTGAAAATGCAGCACAGATTTATCAAGCAGCTTGGCACCCAAAAAGTTTTATTTCGTTAGATGGGGCCGATCATTTGCTTAGCAACAAACGAGATTCGTTATACGCTGGCGATATGATTGCTCATTGGTCAGCACGCTATATCAACTAATTATAGCTATTAATTTTAATTCGAATCTTTAGAGATTCAATAACTTATACCCTCATGAAAGTACGTTCAGTTTTTATCTTTTTATCTTTTTTAACTCTTTTTCTAACCGGACTTACTTGTCTTTTTTGGCAACCGGTACTTTGGAGCTTAGCCTTTACTTTGCCCATAATTTTATTGGGTTTTTACGATGTGACACAAAAGCGACAAACCATTCGTCGTAACTTTCCTATAATTGGACATTTCCGCTATATGCTTGAAGCCGTCCGCCCGGAAATTATGCAATACTTTGTTGAAACGGACACACAAGGGAGACCAATTAATCGAATGTTCCGAAGCCTTATTTACCAAAGAGCAAAGGATGTAAACGATACAGTTCCTTTCGGAACCCAAATGGACGTATACCGCTCTGGTTATGAATGGATGGATCATTCGATGTATGCTGTTGATGATAGTAAAATAGATGCAAAACCAAGAGTTGAGGTAGGCGGAAAGTATTGTACACAACCTTATTCTGCCAGTCTACTTAATGTGTCTGCAATGAGTTATGGATCCTTGAGTAAGAATGCTGTTTTAGCGTTAAATAAAGGAGCGAAAATGGGAGGCTTTGCCCAGAACACAGGCGAAGGATCTATTAGCCCTTATCATTTAGAGCCAAAAGGCGATCTTATTTGGCAAATAGGAACTGGCTATTTTGGCTGTAGAACTAAAGATGGTTCCTTCTGCGCTGATTCTTTTGCAAAAAGAGCAGCTTTAGATTCGGTTCGGATGATTGAAATTAAAGTCTCTCAAGGGGCAAAACCAGGCCATGGGGGAATTCTGCCTGCAGCAAAAAATACACCTGAAATAGCTGCTATTCGAGATGTAGAGCCACATGTCGACGTACACTCTCCTCCAAGTCACTCCGCATTTTCTAACCCTAAGGAATTGATCGAATTTATTTCTTTGTTACGTCAGCGCTCCAACGGAAAACCGATCGGATTTAAATTATGTATAGGTAAAAAACAAGAATTTATAGATATCTGTAAAGCCATGGTTGAAACTGGAATAACTCCAGACTTTATTACCATCGACGGCGGAGAAGGTGGAACCGGCGCTGCTCCGGTAGAATTTTCTAACTCATTAGGCGCACCACTTAGAGATGGTCTCTCTTTTGCCTACGACACTTTGGTTGGCTATGGCTTAAAAGACGAGATTAAGCTCATCGCTTCAGGAAAAATACTTACTGGTTTTCATATTGCTCGTGCCTTAGCATTGGGTGCCGATATGGTAAATTGTGCTCGAGCTATGATGATGGCTATCGGATGTATTCAGGCTCTAGAATGTAACACCAATAAATGTCCGGTTGGTGTAGCCACTCAAAACAAATCTCTCATGAGGGGCTTGGATGTAAATAACAAATCGGTTCGGGTAGCAAATTTTCATAGAAAAACCCTGAAGAGTTTTACGGAGTTGATTGCGGCATCGGGCTTAAGAACTCCAGAAGAGCTCAATCGTAAACACATCAACAGACGTATTGGAATAAACCTTATTAAAAAGTACGATGAAATTTTCCCATATACGGAAAAAGAGTCTCTACTTTTAAATAATTTCTCTCATGAAAGCAGAAACTAATAATAGCAATAAACCCACCTTGTTAAATTATAATAAGGAGGGTTTATTTTACTCTGTATTTATTAATTGAATAGAATCTACCGATCGAATAACAAACTCATAATCACCATTAAACCCTTGGCTATAATATCCTATTAAAGTGCTTTTTTGGCCGTTATTTAGCGAATACTCTACTTTCCCTTCATTGTATTCCCCCATGCTTTTTAAGAAATGCTTTTCTTTATCATTAGCTTTTACTATAAAAAAAGAGGAGTCTACTTCATCTGTGTAATACCAAACATATAAACTAACCTTTACAGAATCACCTGTATCGTTTTTAGTATTTAGCTCAAGACCCTTATAGAAAAGCGAAGATTTAGTACAAGCAAACAAGCTGCAAATAATGGTTATTAAAAAAAGGTGTTTCATGTAATAATTAGTCATTAATTTTCAATTTCACTTCTAATTACTATAAGCTGGGTGGAGTCTTCCGAGTGAATAATAAGTTCGTATTCTCCATTGATGGAGTATAACATAGCCTTCAATATATTTTTTTTCTCCATCGTTAATAGAGTATAAAATAGAACCTTCGCCCTAGGACTCTTCGGGATTTATACATAAAAATTCTGCTTTTTCGTTAGCATTAACATAAATAAACATGGAATCTTTTTGGGAGTTGCGCTCCAGAAAAACACCAACCTTTTTTGAGAATTCTGTTTTATTTTCTACGCTTAGCTCTAGATGCTTCTTCTTAAGATATAAGCTTTCATCACAAGAAAAAAGACTGAATAACATAATGATTGTAAAAAGTGGTTTTTTTATCTGTTTCATTTCGTTAATTATTAAAATAAACTAGTCTATAATCACTTACTGCGTCAACGCTTTTAACAAGTTTCACATCGTGTTGTATTGTAGGTGATTTGGAGATTAGCTCTTCCAAACTCATATAACTTCCTTTTGGGTATGTGGTTTGAGCAAATGAGCTTACAGAAACAAATAATAGCATTAAATTAATAAGTTTTTTCATTTTAAGTGTATTTTTTTTTATGCCTACTTCAAAATTTAAGTCGTTTTTCGGATTGTTCCGACTTTAATATTGGGCACTCGAAAAGATAAAAGGAGGGTAAAAACAACTGGCTATCGGCAGCTTGTTTTGTAAATGTAAGAATTAATAACTAACAACGACCGTTTTTTTTTGCGCGATAGTTGGCCCACTTGGGCTTATGGCTTGAAACAAAACAATGTACCTACCTGTTTGTACTGCTTGTCCGTTTTGGTTTAATCCATTCCAATAAAAAGTATTTTTTGTGCCTAAAAAAACATTGTTTACTAATTCGTTTATTAGTCTTCCTTGGGAATCAAAAATTAGTATGTTGCCATTATAACCTTGCTCTATTTGATCAATATCAATTTGTAAAATATCGTCCACTCCATCATTGTTTGGGCTTATCAGATTAGGAGTCAACACGATTTTATCTATGCTATAATTTTGTTGTGTTTTTTGAGAATTTTCAAGTGTAGGAGTGCTAAACCCTGCTCCTTCGCTTGCCGAATGCCAATTGTCGTTTCTTTGGCTTTCTAGCTCGATATCAATTCTTTCTAAAGACACTCCATCTAGCGAGTTTAAATAAGGAAAATGCATGTCTTCATGGTAACTAAACGCATCAATAATAATAGAGTCTGCCATTAAAACAACGGTTCCGTCTTGGTTGTTGAAGGCTGGCATACTTTCTAGCTCAAAAACTTTTTCATTTAGCGCCTCAGAGTGGTAAAACAATAGGTCGGAAACGGAACTAGTAAGCACTATAATTTCACTAGGACTCATTAAATAAAACCCCGTATTTATTGTTTTGAAGTTATCTGGCCTACCACTATAGTAATTGCCAAGCATTAAGTTTTTAATATTAAGTGTTTTGGCACTTCTATTATATATTTCTACGAAATCATTGTCTCCATCAATTGGGTTAAATAATACTTCGTTAATCACAATATCATTTAGTTGTGGAGTAGCGAAAGTATCCACAAAAGAGGTTCCGCTTACACTAATGTTGTCGAAGAAAAACTTTTGAGCTCGAGTAGAGGTATAGGTACAGCTTATAGCAAATGTTTCAGACATATTAAACGAATTATCAAAAGTGTATCCTTGCGATACCCATTCCTGATTTTTGTTTTTTGCCCATAGTTGCCAATTCCCAACACTATCTCGTTCTATTTTTATGCTCACATTTATACTGTCGAAGTCAAGAAAATCATTTATTCCATCTATAATTTTAGAACTTTGATTGTTGTTTGATTTATACAAACAAACCTCATCGTCTGCACCCCCCAGACGTACAAAGTAACCGTTTTCGTAATTGTCTGTACTCAAATGTATCTGACAATAATTGCTACTCGACGGATTGAAATCCATTTGTATGTCCATTTCCCATTTTCCGTTTAGAATAGCATTGCTTTGGCGGTAAATAAATGAAGTGCCACTTTGGTATGGCCCGAACAGTTGTAGTTGCTTTAAGCTGTCTACTCTAAAATCGGCAGTGTCACCTGACCAATCGTCTAATTGGGATTGAGAGAAGTCGTTGCTCCACTGAGCGAATAGCCAAGATGGAATCACGATAATTAGTAGTAATATTTGTTTCATGGTCTTGTAAAGTTATAATTTATCTTACATAAATCAAATAATCCGTATTTTTGAGGTTAGAAAAACTTAAAGAAAATGAAAGTTGCAGTAATTGGTTCTACCGGAATGGTAGGAAAAGTCATGTTAGAAGTATTACAGGAGAGGCGTTTTCCTGTAAGTCAGCTTATTCCCGTATCCTCTAGTAAGTCAGTTGGTAAACAGGTTTTGTTTAATGGCAAAGAAATTACAATCGTATCAATGGAAGATGCTTTAGCATCTAAGCCTGATATAGCATTGTTTTCTGCAGGTGGAGATGTTTCTTTAGAGTGGGCTCCTAAGTTTGCTGAAGCAGGTACTAAAGTGATTGACAACTCCTCAGCTTGGCGAATGAACAAAGCACTAATCGTCCCAGAAATTAATGGGTCTTCTTTAACCAATGAAGATGTGATTATAGCCAATCCGAATTGCTCAACTATTCAGCTGGTAATGGCATTAAAACCATTACATGATCAGTATAAAATAAACCGAATTGTAGTTTCTACTTATCAGTCCATAACAGGAACGGGAGTTAAGGCTGTTCAGCAATTACAAAACGAAATTAATCAAGAAAAAGGCGAAATGGCTTATCCGTACCCTATTCATGAAAACGCATTGCCGCATTGCGATGTTTTTGAAGAAAACGGATATACAAAAGAAGAAATGAAATTGGTAAAAGAGACCAAAAAAATTCTTGGCGATAACAGCCTAAATATCACAGCAACTGCTGTTAGAGTTCCAGTAAAAGGCGGCCATTCTGAAAGCGTTAATGTTTCTTTTGAAAACGACTTTGAATTAACAAATGTCAGAAAGTTGCTTAACGATATGCCTGGTGTTATCGTTCAGGATAACCCAGATGTAAATACCTATCCGATGCCAATTTACGCACACGGAAAAGACGACGTATTTGTAGGAAGAATACGAAGAGATTTTTCTCAACCTAAAACACTTAACATGTGGGTAGTGGCTGATAACTTGCGAAAAGGAGCAGCAACAAACGCTGTTCAAATCGCCCAGTACCTAAAATCCAATCAACTAATATGATTATTAGTCATAAACACAAATATGTTTTTGTAGGACTTCCCTTAGCAGCATCTACTGCTATTTCTAAGGAGCTTTGTCAAATGTATGACGGCAAACCAATACTTTCCAAGCATGCTATCTACCAAGACTTCTTAAAGGTAGCGACTAAAGAAGAAAAAAAATATAAAGTAATAGCCTGCTCTAGAAACCCTTTAGATATTTCGGTAAGTCAATATACCAAGATGATGAATAATGCCAATGGTAATTATTCTAACGGAAGTTTACTAAGAAAAAATGGTGGTCATATTAAACAATCGGAGTTCGAGTTAGCCCAGTATTTTTGGAAAAAAAAGGGTAGTTATGACGATTTTTTAAAGGAATTTTATAAAGTTCCTTTCGATAATTTCTTTAGTGTGACAGCTTCTTATTGTCAATATGTAATGCGTTTTGATCGATTGCAAGAAGATTTTGAAAAAGCTCTTTTAAGTTGCGATATTGAACCCAAAAGACCTTTGCCAATAGTTAACAAAACAGAAAAAAAAGGTTCTTACGAAGATTTTTTCAATTCTAGCAATCAGAAGCGAGCATTGCAAGTTTTTGGCCCGTATATGTTAAAACATAACATATCATTTCCTACTGTTTGGAAACAACCTAAAGTAAGCGCTTGGAGCAAATTTTTGTTTTCAATTTTAGCTAATGTCAGGAAATTTTATTGGCTCAACAAAAGTTATAGAGATACTATTCCTCAGAAAGTATACAAAGAATTGCAAGAAAAGTACAGCTAGATTTTAGTTGAAAAACTTGCGGTGAAAAATAAGGAGATTAATAACTCCTACGCTAATTGCGGCATCGGCAACATTAAATACTGGTCGGAAAAAAATGAAATAATCTCCTCCCTTGAAAGGAATCCAGCTTGGTAAAATTCCTTTGAAAAGAGGAAAGTAAAACATATCGACTACTTTTCCTTGCAAAATCCCAGAATACCCACCTTCAAAAACGCTAGCTATTTGGCCGTAACTTTCGGAGAAAATTAGTCCGTAAAAAGCGCTGTCTATCATGTTTCCTATGGCTCCAGCAAGTATAAGAGCGATACTAAAAACAATTCCTTTTTTAGTGTTTAACTTAACTAGCTGAGTAAGATAAAAGCCAATAGCGGTTATAGCGATTATTCTAAAAATACTAAGAATGTATTTGCCAATGTTTCCACCAAACTCCATTCCAAAGGCCATCCCTTTGTTTTCGGTAAAGTGTATTATAAACCAGTCGAAAAAAGCTATTTCCTGCCCTAACATCATATTAGTTTTAATCCAAACCTTTAAAGCTTGATCAACAACTAACACCAATATAATAAGAAGAATAGGTTTTCTCACAGAATAAATTATTGACCTCTTTTAGCTTCTATACTCAAAGTTGCGTGAGGAACTAATCTTAGTCTTTCTTTCTGAATAAGTTTACCTGTAACTCTACAGATGCCATAGGTTTTGTTTTCGATTCTTTCTAAGGCATTTTTAAGGTTGTGAATAAACTTTTCTTGACGTAGTGCAAGTTGAGTGTTTTCTTCTTTAGACAAGGTCTCAGAGCCTTCCTCGAAGCCTTTAAAGGTAGGCGAGGTGTCGTCTGTTCCATTATTGGAGTCGTTCATATATGCACTTTTGATAAGCTCTAAATCGTGTTCCGCTTTTTCAATTTTGTTTACAATAATTTCACGGAATTCTACGAGTTCGTTATCGGAAAATCTTGTTTTAATATCGGCCATTTTTTTAACTTTTTATAATTTCTATTTGAGTTGTAATATTATCTACTAGCTCAATAACTTCTTTGTCTTCTTTAATTTCATTGACGATACGTATATCATCACAAAGGGTTTCGGAACAAATATAATTTAAATTATCTCTAACTGCCGATTCAAGAATATCTTGAGCCCAAAGCGTTGCTTTTATTCGGTCAGTTACTTCCAATCCTTGGTCTTTTCTAATGTTTTGGATTCTGTTTATCACTTCTCTTGCCAATCCTTCTTTACGTAAGTCATCGTTCAAGCTAATGTCTAGTGCAACCGTATTTCCGTTCAATGTTGTAACTGCCCATCCCGGAATATCTTCGGTAGATATCTCTACATCCGAAAGTTCAATTTTTAAGTTTTGTTCTCCGATTTGTAGTTCAACAAATCCATTATTTTCTATTTTCTGGATATCCGAGCTTTGAAATTGTAGTATAGCTCCCGAAATAGATTTCATATCCTTCCCGTATTTAGGGCCTAAGGTTTTGAAGTTAGGCTTGATTTTCTTAACCAATACGCCAGAATCAGCATCCATGAAATCCAATTCTTTTACGTTTACCTCCGCTAAAACTAAAGCAGAAATAGCATCTACATTTGCTCTAAACTCTGGATTTAAAACAGGAACCATCATTTTTTGTAGTGGCTGCCTAACCCTTAAGTTTTCTTTTTTACGTAAAGAGAAAACCATAGATGTTAGATCTTGAGCTAGGCTCATTCGTTCTTCTAGTTCTTTGTTAATCATTTCCTTGTTTACATCAGGGAAATCACAAAGGTGAACTGACTCTACTGCGTATTTATTGCACACAGAGTTTAAATCATTAAACAATTGATCCATAAAAAACGGAGCAATAGGTGAGCCTATAATGGAAATGGTGTTTAAACAATTATATAAGGTTTGATAAGCAGAAATTTTATCTGCTTGATACTCCCCTTTCCAGAAACGCCTTCTACATAGTCTAACATACCAATTACTCAAGTTGTTGTTTACAAACAGTTGTATTGCTCTAGCAGCCTTTGTAGGCTCGTATTGTTCGTAGCAATGGTTTGTCTCTTCAACTAGTGTATTTAATTCTGAAAGTATCCATCTGTCTATTTCAGGCCTTTCTTCTAATGCAATATCATCCTCTTTATATGCGAATCCGTCAATATTAGCGTACAAAGCAAAGAAAGCGTATGTGTTGTATAGTGTTCCGAAAAACTTTCTTCTCACCTCATCTAGACCTTCAAGGTCAAACTTTAGATTGTCCCATGGTTGAGCGTTGCTAATCATGTACCATCTTGTAGCATCGGCACCATATTTAGAAAGTGTTTCGAAAGGATCTGCAGCATTGCCCAATCTTTTAGACATTTTATTGCCCTGCTTATCTAGCACAAGGCCATTAGAAACTACATTTTTAAAAGCTACTTTTTCGAATAAAATAGAAGAAATAGCATGAAGGGTAAAGAACCAACCTCTTGTTTGATCAACGCCTTCAGCAATAAAATCGGCCGGGAATGAAGTTTCGAAAACTTCTTTATTTTCAAATGGATAATGAAGCTGAGCATAAGGCATTGAGCCTGAATCGAACCAAACATCAATTAAATCGAGTTCTCTTTTCATAGGCTCCCCATTGCTTGAGCAAAGGATAATACTATCTACGTAAGGACGGTGTAGGTCGAAAGATTCGTAATTCTCTTTAGACATATTCCCAACTTCAAACTTCGCTAAAGGATTGTTATCCATAAAACCAGCCTTAACTGATTTTTCTATTTCCATTTTTAACTCTTCCACAGAGCCTATGCAAATCTGTTCTCCTTCTTCTCCTTCTGTTTTCCAGATAGGCAAAGGAATTCCCCAAAATCGAGAACGAGAAAGATTCCAGTCTACTAAATTTTCTAGCCAATTTCCAAAACGACCTTCTCCTGTAGAAGCAGGTTTCCAGTTTATGGTTTTATTGAGCTCTACCATTTTTTGTTTGGCAGCTGTTGTTTTTACAAACCAACTTTCTAGCGGGTAATATAAAATTGGTTTATCTGTTCTCCAACAATGTGGATAGGAGTGTTCGTATTTTTCTGCTTTAAAGCATTTATTTTCTTCCTTGAGCTTAATTACTATTTGTATGTCTGCTGATTTTTCGGGCATGTCTTCATCCGAATAAAATTCGTTCTTGACATACATGCCTGCAAAGTCGCTAACCTCTTCTACAAATCTTCCTTGGGTATCAACTAAGGTAAGAGAGCCAATTCCATTTTGTTTAGCAACTAAACTATCGTCCGCTCCAAAACTTGGGGCTAAATGAACAATTCCTGTTCCGTCTTCGGTGGTAACAAAATCGCCAAGTAGAACCTTGAAAGCATCACCATCTTCAGGCTGAGCATATGGCAAAAGCTGGTGATATTTTAATCCTTCTAGCTTTGCTCCTTCAATTTCCTGAGTAATTTGGAAAGGAATAGCTTTGTCTCCTGGCTTGTAATCTTCAAGATTTAATTCTTTGTTTTTTTCAAGGAAATACTTGTTAAATAACGGCTTTGCAACTACCACAGAAATGGCTTGGTGGGTATATTGATTAAACGTATTTACTACCAAGTAACTTATTTTTTTACCAACTGCCAATGCAGTATTAGAAGGCAAAGTCCATGGAGTAGTTGTCCATGCTAAAAAGTAAAGATCAGCATGTGTATTTTCAAATAACAAAGAAGAATTTTCATCTTTTACGGCTTGAAATTGTGCTATTGCAGAAAGGTCTTTTACGTCTTTATAACAGCCTGGCTGATTCAGTTCGTGAGAACTTAATCCCGTACCCGCTTTAGGAGAATAAGGCTGAATGGTATGGCCTTTATAAAGCATATCTTTTTTGTTCATCTGGCTCAATAGCCACCAAACACTCTCAATATATTTGTTGTCGTAGGTAAGATATGGGTCGCTCATGTCTACCCAGTAGCCCATTTTATTGGTTAGATCTTCCCATACGTTTTTAAATTTCATGACATTTTCGCGACACTTCAGATTGTAATCTTCAATAGAAATGTTTTTGCCTATGTCTTCTTTTGTTATTCCGAGTTCTTTTTCAACCCCAAGCTCTACAGGAAGTCCGTGAGTATCCCAACCTGCTTTTCTGTTTACTTTAAACCCTTGTAGTGTTTTGTATCTACAAAAAATATCTTTTATAGTGCGACCCATTACGTGATGAATGCCTGGTAAACCATTAGCCGAAGGTGGTCCCTCATAAAAAGTAAAGGATGGGTTTCCCTCTCTAGTATCTACACTTTTTTCGAAGGTAGAATTTTTGGTCCATTTATCTAAAATTTCTTCATTTATTTTAGCTAAATCTAGTTGACTATATTCTTTATATTTATTCATTAGTCTATGGTTGCAATTACCTTTAACTCGATAGCAATTGGTGTCGGTAAACAGTTAATTTCTAAAGTTGTTCTGCATGGTTGATTGTCTGCAAAATACTCCGCATATATTTTGTTGTATGTCTTAAAATCGTCTTTCATATTAGTAAGGAAAACAGTAACATCAATTACTTTATCCCAAGAAGACCCAGATTCTTCTACTATTGTTCTAACATTGTTAAAGACAGATCGGCATTGAGTAGCAATATCATAAGACTCTATGTCTCCATTTTCATCTAGCTCTACACCCGGAATTTTTTTAGTACCCCTTTCTCTAGGGCCTACACCTGATAAAAACAAAAGATTTCCATGTTGTCTTGCATGAGGATACGATCCTACTGGTTCTGGAGCCTTATTTGATTCAAATTTTTTGCTACTCATTTATCACTAATTTTTAAAAGTCAAATGTAATAATCGCTTGTCATAAACACAATCTAATTTTATTAATAGAATCAAAAACGAATTTGCGCTTATTTATGATTAAGCGGCAATTAAAAATAATAAATACTTAAATTTGTTCCCTTCTAAATTCGATAGTGTTGCAACAAAAAACTCTTTATTACAAAAAATACATAAAAAAAGGATGTGATCAATGGGTTACCTTTGTACACGGTGCTGGCGGAAGCAGTGCTGTTTGGCATAAACAATTAAAGCAATTTAAAGAACACTTTAATTTGCTTTTTGTTGACTTAAGAGGTCATGGAAAATCTAACGACTTACTTCTTCCTTCTAATTATAATTTAAACATTGCAACCCAAGAAATTGTGGATGTTTTAAATCAATTAAAAATTAAGTCGTCTGTTTTTATTGGTGTTTCTTTGGGTACGATTTTAGCAGCAAAAATTGCTAAAGATTTTCCCGATAAAGTAAAAAAAATGGTGTTGTGCGGAGCCATAACCAAGCTTACTTTCAGAACTAATTTTTTATTGCAAACGGCAGCATTTATTAAAGGGTTTACTCCCCCCATTTTATTGTACCAATTGTTCGCCTACATCATAATGCCTAAAACAAACCATAAAGAATCTCGTTTGCTTTTTATAGCTGAAGCACGTAAGATTAAATACTCAGTATTTAAAAAATGGTTGAGTCTTTTGCCAGAACTTAAAAAGGCAATCAATGATTTTTCTGAATTAAAAATTTCTAAGCCAACACTATTTATCAGCGGAGAACAGGATTATTTGTTTGTAAATCACATAAAATCTTTTGTAGATACAAGAGCTAATTGTGATCTATTTAAAATTCCAAATTCTGGACATGTTGCTAATAATGATTCGCCTAAAATTTTTAATAAAGTCTCAATAAATTTTTTAATCGAGTAGTTTTTGTAAAACTTCTGATTCTTGAACTCCTGTTGCGCTCCAGCTTTCTTTTTGATTTTTATAGACGAAAAAAGTAGGGATGCTTTTTACTTGGAACTGCTTTGCTAAAGCATCGTTTTTATCCATGTCAATTTTTATAAAGGCCACTTCCGGATTAGCTTCTTTCAGTTTCGCAATTACCGGATCCATTTTTCGACAAGGAGCACACCATTTCGTTTGAAAAGAAATAAATGTAGTTTGATTTTGAGCAATAATATTATTTAAACTGTCTTGGCTTACTTCCAAATTCGTATTGCCATTATTTATAACCGCTGGAGTTAATTCAAATCCATTTTCTTTCCAGGCTCTTATTCCTCCTTCTACATTATAGACTTTAAATTGTCCCATTTGAGCTAATAACTTAGCTGCTTTTTTGCTTCTTCCTCCGCTTTGGCAATAGACAAAAACTTCTTTTTCTTTCTGAATTAAAGACAGAGAATTTTCAAAACTAGAGCTATAAAAATCCAAGGAACTAGCACCCTCAATTTGTCCTTGACTTATTTCTTCTTCGGTTCTGACATCTAAAATAATAGCATTTTCGGTTTTAGAGTTTTTAAATTCTAAAACACTAATATTTTGTGTCTCTTGTTTTTTCTGACTACAAGAAATTATAGATATGCTTGCAAATAATAGAATTAAAATATTTTTCATTTGAACAGATAGTTAGAAGTGTAAAGGTGCAATTTTTTAACGACCACGTCTAATGAATTCTATTTTCGCGCTAAATATTTTGGACATTTGTTCGCCCTGTAGCTTTGCTTTTTCAGCAATTTCTCCCTCAAACGAAGAGTCGAGAGTTTCATAAAACAAGTTTAACCATCTTTTAAAATGAATCTCGCTTATGCCAAGGTTAGCGTGTGCTAAAAATGGATTTCCACTGTAGGTATATTCTTCAAGTAGAATAGATTGCCAAAATCGATACATTTTTTCTAAATGCTCCGGCCATTTGTCGACTATAATTTTATTAAAAATTGGAGAAAGTAATTCGTCTTTTCTAACACTATCATAAAAGCCATTGACTAGCAGCTTAATGTCTTCTAAGTTTTCTATTTCTTTTTTCATACACCTAAATTAACCACAACAATTATTAATATGTTCGCTAGCACTCCAACATAAAATATGCCTAAGCACCACTTGGCTGGACTTTGGGCTATAAGGGCGCTATTTGTAGCCATTGTTAATATAGAACATATTGATAATAGGATTAGGTTTTGTGGTTTTAGACTGCACATTGCAGCAATGGAGCCTAAGCAGCTTTGAAATACTATCATAACAGACATTGCTCCAAATCGGTATTGCTCAAATAAAATTAATTGCTCTTGATACGCCATTATTAGGCTAGAATTTGATGTTCGTTTTTTCATGATTTAAATTTAAGAATATGGTTGTATAAACAAGGACTAAATCCTTATTGTTGATCTAGGAAAGAAGTGATTTTGAAAATCAAAACGGAGGACGTTTTATACATGTAAATTTCATAAAAGAATAGCTTTAAGGAAACATTCTAATTACTCAAATTTAACGATTTTTTTGATTCAATAATGTTAATTGGCTAATTTTTGATCTCTAAATTGTTTTTGACAAGGGATTTTCCAAAACGAATTGTCTTTAATAATATCGAGAAAAAGTTGATCACTTTTACCTTCTCCAAAAGCTAAAGGGGATTCGAAATTATTTAAATTTTGACTCTGTTTTATAGCGTTTGCAATTTCATTTATCCCAAAATTACAATTAATAATACTCTCGCTTTTATTTCTATTATTCTGACGATTACCTAAATCGATACTTGGTTTTTGATAATATGGAGCTTCTCGAACTCCGGCACTACTATTACCAATAATAAACTGACAGTTTTTGAGAAAAGTTAAAAAATATTCGAATCTTAAGGATGGAAATATTCGAAACCTTTTATTATTTTCTAATCTAGAAAAGGCTTTGATTATGGTGCTAGATCCCATGTCATTGTTAGGGTAAATAACTACATAGTTGTTTTCATCCTCTAATACCGCATCTATTAGATCGTTAATTTGATTTTCTATCAATTCCTGCTCTGTTGTTACTGGGTGAAACATTAGAAGAGCGTATTTTTCAAATGGAATTTCGTATCGGCTTTTTGCTTTTTCAATGCTTGGCAATTTGCTAGAAAACATGATGTCAATATCTGGTGAGCCTATTTCAAAAATATGGGAATCAATTTCACCCATTTGTATTAGCCTATTCTTAGCAACTTGATTACACACAAAATGAATATGACTCATTTTACTGACCGAATGTCTAATTAATTCATCGATTGTTCCCGATACTTCGCCCCCTTCAATATGGCCAACTAAAATGTTGTTTAAAGAACCAACTATGGCCCCAGCTAAGGCCTCCACTCTATCTCCATGAACAACTATAAGATCTGGCTTGTTTTGTTTCACATGAGCCGACAATCCTTCTATGGTTTTTGAGAGAGTTAGGTCCATACTAGTCTCTGCGGTGTGGTTTTCGAAAGTATAAATATTTTTAAAGCCTGATTTTTCAATTTCGTTGACGGTATAGCCATACTCTTTTTGGAGGTGCATTCCTGTCACAAAAATACTCACATCAAATAATGATGATTGTTGACTTACGCTTATCAATGACTTTAGTTTGCCAAAATCAGCCCTAGTTCCACTTAAAAAAAGAATTTTTTTATTTTCCATTATTCAAAATCAGACCAATCAAGTTGCTCGTCGTGTTTTATATCTCGCTTTGCTTTTTTGCCTAAAATAGCATTAAAATGTTCTGCTAAAATTGGCCCCGTTCCAGGTCTTTTCACCCAAATATTTTCCTTTGTTAGAGTTTGTCCTTTTTCAATTTTTTGAATGGAACAAAGAGTTGCAAAGGCAAAGTCAATAGTTACTTGTTCTTCTTTGGCAGGTTCTTTTTTTCCTCCACTTTGCTGCCACATTATATTAGAGCCTTCTATTAATTCTTTGCAAGCCTGTTCGTCCATTGAGCAAACAATGTCAGGCCCTTTTCTGCTCATGTGATCGGTAAAATGCCTTTCTAATATAGAGGCTCCTAACGCTACTGCTCCAAAACAAGCATGATTAGAAATAGTATGATCAGATAAGCCGAAAACAGTGTCAGGAAAGGCATTTGCTAGTTCTTGCATTGCTCCAAGCCTAACTAAATGATTTGGAGTAGGATAGAGGTTTGTAGTGTGCAATAATGCTAATGGCACTTTATGGGCTTTAAAAATCTGAACAGCTTTAGAAACGCTTTCAATAGTATTCATTCCAGTACTTAAAATGACTGGCTTTTGAAAGGATGCTATATGTTCTAGTAGCGGATAATTATTACATTCACCAGATCCAATTTTATATGCAGGAACATCCCATTTTTGCAAACGATTAGCTGCAGCTCTAGAAAAAGGTGTGCTAATAAAAATCAACCCTTTTTTCTCAACATAATTTTTAAGCTCTAACTCATCTTGTTCGTTTAGAGAGCAGTTGTCCATTATTTCATAAATCGAAATGTCTGCATTTCCGGGAACAACTTTTTTTGCTGCACCACTCATTTCATCTTCAACAATATGAGTCTGGTGTTTTATTACTTCCACTCCAGCTCTTTGAGCGGCATCGACCATTTCTTTGGCTATTTGCAAGTCTCCGTTATGGTTGATTCCTATTTCTGCAATCACTAGAGGAGGATGTTCGCCACCAATTTTTCTTCCTGCTATTTCAATACTATTCATCGCTATAATTTTTTGAGATAAATTGAGCCCACTTTAAGTCTATTTCATCGTCTATGTCAACCGTCGAAAAAGGATGCTTAACAATACAAGCGGATGGATTTTCTGTCATTAATTCCCCTTCACTAATAGCCTTTAAAGGGATGATATACATCAATCCGTTTTCGTAAAATAAAGGTTCTAAATCTTGACTTCTTTGTCCGAAAGAATAAGACGTTGGCTGATAGGCCTTGTTATTTATTGTTCCTAATTTATGTTTGTTTTCACCTACTGTAATTACCGATTGATTTGGATTTTTAGATAATAAGTCAAGACATTCTTTAAATAAGTTTTTGGGACGAAGCGGATTAGTAGGCTGTAACAAAACAATAAATTTATATTTATTATTAGCTCTCTTAATTACATCTTTTAGCACTTCTAATGTAGAGCTTTCATCTTGAGCTAAATGCTCTTCTCTCCACATTATTTCTACACCATATTTCTGTGCAATAGGAGCGATTAACTTATCGTTTGTATTTATTATGATATCAGCGCCTATACGCTCTTTAGCATACTCGATTGAATGAGTAATAAGTGGCTTATTATTAAACAAGGCTCTATTCTTATTTTTAATTCTTTTAGAACCTGCTCTAGCAGGAATGACGACTAAAAATTCTTCTATATCCATCTCCTTACAAATCTATGTATTTATTTATAAAAAACCCTGGAATTAAAAAAGTTGTATAAGCGTCAAAAAACGCAAAAAAAGAGAGTAAAACGACCAAAAACAGTGTTTTTATTTTGTTTTTTGACCGATTTGCAAGAAAACTAAGATTTAAACGGATTTCTTTGAATCCACTTTTTTGGCTTAATAAACGATAAGAGAGGACTCAGAAAAAACCTTAGAATAGGGTTTTTCAGATATATGTAAATAAATGATCTTTTAGGTACGGCTCCAAAATTACTTTTAAATTCTCCTGCCGTACGACCAAAAACAATAGTTTCTACTCCTTTTTCTATACCATTGCTAATAGTATTGTACAGGATTCTGTCATACACACTATGCGCTCGGTTATAGTTATAATCTAAGCCTATAAAATAAGAGTAAAGCTTGTTGTTGGTAATCCATTCTGAGCTAAAAGCAATAAGTTCATTTTCTAAATAACAACCATATATTATCGATTTTGGGCTATCTATTTTTTGAAAATCAGCATAACTATTTACATTGAAAGGAACGCTATAAAAAGCAGAAGACTCTCTTACGTTGTTAAACAAGTCTTGCATTTTTTCATTGTTATTTTTCAAATCTTCTTGATTAAGAGTTTTAAATCTCAATTTTTCACTTTTTGCAAATACGCTCTTTATTCGTTTTCTATATTTTTTGCTTAAATCTTTACTATAGTCTTCCAAATTTTCCCAGTGGGAGCGAATGTCTATTGACATATCTTCTTCAACTTCTAGCGCAATTAGATTTGGAAATTTTTCTTCAGGAGACTTTATCCCAACAGTTTCAAAAAAATGATCAGGAAATATAAATTTACTGACACATTCTTCGCTTGAGAATTTTTTAATAAGTTTTTTCAGAAATAAGTCTTGATTTTTGATGCTTCCTTGTAAAGAAACACTTGGCTCATTAGTTAAGAAATTGTTTCCAAAACCAATTATCTTAAAATTAAACATGCCTAAAAAAAAAGAAGTAATTCTTTTTCGAATATTGTTTTTCTTTTGATAGCCTTTAATCTGTCTTCCTCCAATTTTAAATTGCTGAGCATAAATAAATCCTTCGCTTGACTCATCTTCAAAACTTAAAAAATAGTGTTTGATATTTTCTTTGTGATGTTTTTGAAAAGCGGACAAAAATGCAGAGCCTATAAATGGATTTTTAGCTAATATATTTTCATTTATTCTTGCTAAAGATTCAAAAGAAGAGTGGGTATTGAATTTCAAAATTTATGTTAGATTATCTATTTCCTACAAATTTAAATAATTAAAAGTCACTTCTTGTTTTTATTTTATTATTACTCTAAGGTGCCTATCACCATTTAAACCAACTAGCTTTATCATATAAAAGCCAGGAGTTATATTCTTTCGATTAATATTAACTTTTTCTTGATTCTTATCAATGGAGTATCTTGTTATAATCTTACCTTCTATGTTATATAGCAAGGCAGAATTAAATGTATGATTTGGCTCTAAATATATTATGCTCTTGTCTTCGATTGGATTTGGAAAAACATAAGTGTTAGAATATAACTCTTCTATACTTGTGCTTTCAGAAACTCTTATTCTAGTACAAATTGTGTCTTTTAAGCAGCCATCTTTTGTTAGTTCGCTTAAGCATAATTGAGGTGCGCCTAATGTATTCCAGTCAATCACTACCTGAGTGCTGTTTTCTCCACTAAGAATAGTTCCACCCTCAATTAAAATCCATTGGTAAAGCGAGTTTTCATAATAAGGAACGCTATAAGTTGTCTGGCTAAATAGATTGACAACTGTCAAGCCTGTAATTGTTGAGTTTTCAACTTCTTGAATCGTTAAATTAAGTACATATATGCTGTCGCATACACTTGTTGTTATAGTATCATTATATATTCCTGAGTTAAAGTATAACTCCTCGTTCCATTTATAAAAGTTACACGTAGTTATTACCTCTATCGTATCAGCGTATATGACTGAACCTATAGTTAAATCGAGAGTAACCACACTATCGCAACCAGCAGCGTTTTCTAAAGTATGTGTTGCTGTATTGTTAGATGTTGTGAAAGTGGTTCCATTAATCCAAGTATAAGTATTACAAGCTATTTGCGTATCTGTTCCGGAGTTAGAGTTGTTTATTGTTAAATTCAGAGTAACTACACTATCGGCATTATTACTATTGGTTAGCGTGAACGTCGCTGTATTGTTAGATGTTGTGTAAGTCATCCCATCTATCCAAGTGTAGGAGTCACATGCTATTTGCGTATCTGTTCCTGCGTTAGAGTTGTTTATTGTTAAATTAAGAGTAACTACACTGTCACAACTATTACTATTGGTTAGCGTGAATGTCGCCGTATTGTTAGGTGTTGTGTAAGTTACTCCATCTATCCAAGTATAGGAATCAATTGCTATTTGAGTATCTGTTCCAGTGTTCGATTCATTTATAGTTAAATCGAGAGTAACTACACTATCGCAACCAGCAGCGTTTTCTAAAGTATGTGTTGCTGTATTGTTAGATGTTGTGTAAGTCGTTCCATTGATCCACATATAAGAATCACAAGATACCTGAGTATCCGTTCCAGTATTAGCATTATTTATTGTCAAGTTTAGTGTTGCTGTAGAGTCACATCCATTACTATTTGTAGTTTGGTAAGTGTATGTTCCACTTGAGCTGTAGGTATTTCCATTCCAAGTATAGCTATTGCAATTAGTAACATTAGCGCTAGAAGTTGTAGCATTATTTATGGTTAAATTCAGTGTTGCTGTAGAGTCACATCCATTACTATTGGTTGTTTGGTAGGTGTATGTTCCACTTGAGCTGTAGGTATTTCCATTCCAAGTATAGCTATTGCAATTTGTAACATTAGTGTTGGAAGTAGTTTCACTACAAGCAGGGCTATTAATGTAGACCCCATAGTCTTCTATTTCGCCATATGACACATCATTACAGGCATTGCCTCCTATGAAGTTAAAATCGCTAATAACGCGCATGCTTAAAACGACGTCAAACATAGTGCTTGCTGGGGTTGTAAAGGACCCGCTATGAACGTCAGATTGTGTTCCACTATAAATTACTTCCGTTTCTTCGTGAACTCCATTTCCGTTATAGTCAATGTATATTTTGCAATATTCCATGTTTACACCATTTAATTTTATTCTAAAGGTATAATTGGTAGAAGCATTAATTTCTGTAATTTGAGAACACATAAAGTTTTGATAGCCATCATTATTATTTGCTGTATGTGAGTTTATAATAGTATTGAAATAAACGCTATCAATTCCTGTTCCAAACCCCCCAAAGTTTGTTGTGGTTGGAGAGCAGTAGCTATTTGGACTGGTGTATATTTGAATATAGTCGGTTTTTGTTTCCGTATTTCCAGCACCAATATTATTTGTTGCCATCAAACTAACGTCATAAAATCCTGCACTAGACCATGATACTATTGGGTTTTCTAATGTTGAGCTTCCATTATTTTCAAAGGTCCAGTTCCAGGCGTTTGATCCATTCATTGAGTTATTAAAAAACGAAACGTTTTCGTTTTCGCAGCCACTTGTGCCGTTTGCATAGAAGTCAGACACAGGAATAGCCGCAGGGGTACATTTGTTAGATTGAGCGAGAGATGCTCTTGTTCCGCCCGCTTCCAGAACGGCTCTCATTCTAGCTTTTTGACCTGCACTAAATTTTGTTAAGCATACATCTGAAGAATAACACATAATATTGGTAACAATATCGGCCAAATCGGTTCCAGTTCCAAAGCAGGTTTGACCACTAGAGCCACAATTCCCTTCTCCTCTGGTGTGTGGGTCAGTATCGCTTACACAATCACTACTAATTCCACACATTAAATCTGTCGGACAATTTGCCCCATTATTATCTCCTCGAAAGGTATGGTAAAGGTTTAATCCGTGACCTAGTTCGTGCACGACTGTTGCGTTTCTGTTTGTATATGATTTTAGTGTATATCCGATTGCTCCGTTAGGATCGTATCCAAAAGCATTGTATAAAATTACCGTTCCATCTAAGTTAGGTGCTGCGCTAGGGAAATAAGCATACCCTTGAGTTCCGCTCCCTCCATTATTTCCGTTTATTTCGCTAACTATCCAAATATTATAATAATCGCTATTTGGCCATAAGCTCAAAGCCTTTACATCTATATTATTGACTGTATTAAAATTAGGGTCATTAATAATACCATGACTGTTATAGTTGGTTACGTTAGAACCATCTATTCTATTTATTCCGTTTGTAGCATCTCCACTTGGAGTTCTTTTGGCAAGACAATATTGAATATTGGTATTTACTCCAGTATTCGATGATCCGAATTTATTATTCATGTCGTTAATAGCACTTTCTATTTGGGCTTGTGAAATATTAGTTCCAACCCCAACAGATTCGCCTAAATGCACAACATGTACTACTACCGGAATAGTGAAGACTTCTTCTGCAATGTAATTTGAAAACGACCCTTGATTGGGCACGTTAGGCTCTTTATTGTCGTCTATGAACCTCTTTAGTCGATAGCTAGAGTCGGATTCTATTAGGGCGTCATTTAAAATGTCGGTCAAACACCTTTCTTGATCTCCTTTTAAGTGTAAATTGTTCTCTGTATTTTGTTGGGCATTAACAGGACTACATATAGCATAGAATGCTATCGCAAAGACAAGTTTTTTCATGAAGTAGGCTTTAAGTAATATGTTTTCTCCCTACAAATGTAACAATTTTATAGCTTAACTACTAAAGCTTCCTTAATCCGCGTTGAGTAGCAAGGGGAGAGACGCTCTTGTTTTAGGCGCCATTTTCTTTGATGTCCTTGTACTGCTAGCCGTACTTTGTCTTTGCCCATCTTGTTATTAATTAGATCGAGCGAACTCATTATTTTTTGATGTTTTTTTCTGTCTAAATTGTCGAACAAACTAAGCTGTTGTTGTGATTGAGGAACAATATCGCTTACCACAACCCCTGCTTTTTTATACACATATCCGTCTCTGTAGACTTTTTCCAAGGCCTGTAAAGCTAGTCGTACAATTTCTATACTGTCATTTGTTGGAGTGTCCATCTTTATGCTGGTTAGTCCTTTGTACTGTTTGGCGTTTGGGTTAAAAGGATTGGTAGCAATAAAGATGCTAATTCTTGTAGCACAACTTTTTTGTTGTCGTAGCTTATAGGCGCAATCGCTAGCAAAACTGCTAACCGACTCTTTTAATTCTTCTAGTTTGTTAACTTTCTTTCCGAAAGAACGAGAAGTACAAATGTTTTTTTTCTGTTTAGCATTTTCTTCTAATCCAAAGCAAGGCGTTCCCCTAAGTTCTTTGACCATTCTTAAGCCGATTACAGATAAATGTCTTTTTATCCAGCTATTGTCAGCATTACATAAATCATAAGCGGTATTGATTCCTACATTTTTTAAAAAGGAAGCATGTTTTCGGCCTACTCCCCACAAATCTTCTACTGGCAACCATTTTAAGGCTCGCTCTATTAGCTTTTTGTCGTTAAGTAAAAAGACACCTGTTTTTGTGTGTTTTTTGGCAATTAAACCCGCCACCTTACATAGCGTTTTGGTTGGGGCTATGCCGATAGAAATAGGTATTCCGGTGTGTTGTAAAACCTTCTTTCGTAAGGCAATGGCTTTTTCTTCAGGACTTGCTTCCCCACTAAAGTCCATAAACGACTCGTCAATAGAGTACACTTCCATTCGTTTTACCTCCTCTCTCATAGTACTCATTACCCTTTTGGACATATCTCCATACAAGGCGAAATTGGAAGAAAAAACCTGTATGTTTTTACTTTTTATAATGTCTTTTAGCCTAAAAGCAGGCTCTCCCATTTTAATACCCAATGCTTTTGCTTCATTGCTACGAGCAATGACACAACCATCGTTATTAGAAAGCACAACCACAGGCTTATTTTGTAAATGGGGTTGAAAAACTCTTTCGCAAGAAGCATAAAAATTATTGCAATCAGCGAGAGCTAGCATTGGCTTTATGGATTATAAAAGTAACTACACCCCAAACTTGAAAGTTCATTTCGGATGTAATTTTCATTGGTTTATAGTTTTCGTTGGCAGGCATAAGATATAGCTCGTCATCGCTTTTCTTGATGTGTTTCACAGTAAATTCCCCGTCAATAACAGCCAATACGATATCGTTGTTTTTAGGAGTCAGAGCTCTGTCAATTACCATTACATCTGTACTTTGTATTCCTGCGTCAATCATCGAATCTCCAATCGCTTTTACGCAAAAGGTGGCAGACGGATGCTGCACTAAATAATCGTGTAGATTAAGATCCATGTCTAAATAATCATCCGCAGGGGAAGGAAAACCAGCAGGAACAGAGTCGCCATAAAGCGGAACCCCATCTAAGGATGCTTCTTCTACCGAATAAAAGACAAGGTCTTTGTTAGTATTCAAAAATTTAAATTTCATTGTAAGGTTAAGTTTCACCGATAAAATTATGAAACAAAAGCGAGATAAAGGCCAATGATTGGATCAAAATTTTATAACGTAAATTTGTACCCATTAATAACAAGACTGTGAAGAGTAGAGACGAGCAAATATTAGCACTAAGACCGATTATTGAAACCATAGACGCAAGCTTAGACACCAAAGAAAAGGAGTCTTTTCAAAACCAGACGTTGCGACCTATTTTAAAGCAACAAAACGCCTTGTTTTTAACATTGTTTGTCAATCATATTCAGACATTTAAAATACTCTTTGCTCAAATGAATGAAGAGCAAAAAAACCAATGTATTGCAAATACACTAGCTCAAAACCAACCTTTTAAGAATACGATGATTGGAATAGTAGTAGGCTGGTTTACGGAAGAAGAAAGCAATATATATTGCCAAAACCGAACGGCTTTTAATAAAAGAATAGTTCAAATGCTAATTCAAAGATTACAAGACCAACGATCTGTTATTTAAATAACAGACTCTCCGTTTAAGTTAGTGGTAAGCGTTTCCGACATAAAATCTACAAAAGGCCTAACAGCTATAATAGCTTGATTAACGTTTTCTTCAAAAGCAGAATTCATCACTTCGTTGTCGCTAAAGGAGATGGTAAATATCAATTGTTTTTTACGCAACAAATCGATGTCTGGATGGGTTTTATCAAATCCTTTAGGACAAGTTTTAAGCTCTTCTCCTTTTAAGTCTCCCCACATATCTTTAAAAGAGGGAGTGTCGATAATTTCTCTAAAAGTGGAAGCTGAAACCTCTAATTCTTTACGTATTCGAAACAAGTCGCTAGCGTTAGGATTCCAAAAGCCACATGCTAAAAAAGAATCTCCCGGACTGATATGTAAATAATAACCTCCTCTTAAGGCTGGTTTAGTACGACTGAATCCGATTCCAAAATGTGTTTTATAAGGCGTTTTGTTTTTGGAGAAACGCACATCTCTATAAATTCGAAAGACTTTTGTGTTTTCTATAGAATCGTGATGTTCTATTAATTCCGATAGAGACAAAGCGAACGATTTAACTCCAGCTTGAACCCCTATAAACTGCTCTTTGTTTTCTTGAAACCACTCTCTATGATTGTTTTTTTCAAGTTGTTGTAAAAAGGAGAATACTTTTTTGGAAATAATAGGTGGAGCCATGATAAAACGATTGCTAAATATCAAAAAAACAGTAGCTCCAAAGTTAATATAATAAAGACAAAAAGATGTAAATTTGCACCATGAAAATTAACCTAACAATTGTATTACTTTTTCTTTCGTCTTTTGTTTTTTCACAACCACCCGGAGTTAACTTTGGAGGTCGTGGAGCAAATGCATCTCAGCACAACGGAAAAATATCTGGTAAACTTGTAGATGCCAAAACAGGAGAATCTCTTTCTTATGCTAATGTTCGACTTTTCAGGAGTAACGACATCTTGTTGGAGGGAACCATTACCGATGAAGATGGTGCATTCTCTTTCCAAGAGTTAGGCCTTGCGCCATATTATTTTTTGGTAAACTTTATCGGTTATCAAGAGACTAAAGTAGAAGTTGAGCTAAATAAAAATAAAACATTTGTATACTTAAAAAAGGTGAAGGTAAGCCAGAGTGCGGTTTCCTTAAACGAGGTTTCGGTTATAGAAGACAAACCTATTTACGAGAGTAAAATGGAGAAAATCGTTTATAACGCAGAAAACGATCTTAACGAAAGCCTTGACGATGCTACCGACGTATTAAGAAAAACACCACTTTTATCAGTAGACCTTGACGGAAATGTAAGCTTAAGAGGATCTTCTAATGTGAAGTTTTTAGTAAACGGAAAAGAGTCTACCTTCTTTTCTAGCTCTGCAGCAGATGCATTACAAATGATACCTGCTGATCAAGTAAAAAGCGTGGAGGTGATTACTAGTCCGACAGCTAAATATGAAGGAGAAGGTAGCTCAGGAATAATCAATATTATTACTAAGCAAAAAAATATTAATGGGTTTAAAAGTTCCATTAGAGGGTCTGTAGGGACAAGAGTTAATCGCCAGTCGGCAGACATTAATTATGGTTCCAATAAATTTGGATTTTCTGCTAGAGCATCGGCAAGATACGGATGGCCACTTTCTGGTCAGCAAACAACCTATACCAATAATCTTAATTCTAATACGACCAATTTTCAGAATGCTCAAACTCTTGGTCAATGGATTGGTTTTGGAGGTTCTTCCGAAATTTATTATGATTTTAATCCTTACAACAGTATTGTTTCTAGCTTTAATTTAAGAGGAAACAGACAAACCAATGAAGAATGGGCCAACGACAGTCTGTACAACTCTATTTTAGACCAAGACTTTCTAGATGAGTTTGCTTTCGTGGTTAAGGATACTACGAGATATACCAACACTAAAAACTTAAGATATGGTTACGAATGGACTACCGACTACGTTAAAAAGTTTGCAGACCACGAAGATAGAGAGTTGAGATTTGCTTTTCAATTAGGAAACGATTTTACAGATCAAGACAATAATATTTATCAATACCAATCGGGCGTTCAGTCTGATAGCACCATTAACAAAAACGATGGTAATCCTTTGTCGTACACTTTTCAAATTGACTATACTCACCCAATAGAAGACAAGCACACCATTGAGCTTGGAGCAAAATATGTGAATAGAAATTTAGTGAATCAATATTCTAATTTTCAGAATGGGAGATTCACTATTCCTTACGAGCAATTTAGCTATCAGCAAGATATAGCAGCACTTTATATATCTACAAAATGGGAGCTAACTAAAGACATTGGCCTTGTTGTTGGTTTAAGAGCAGAAGACACAAAAATAAACGGACTTTGGAATAATCAGACTAATGGAGAGTGGCTTCAAAGCGATACCTTAACTCCTTTTAATAATGGTTATTTCACTCTACTACCAAATTTCATTATCTCTAAAAAAATAGATATGATGAAGTCTTTGAAAGCTAGCTATAGCAAAAGAATATCGAGGCCAGGTATGCGATATCTGAATACCAATAGCCTGAACGTGGACGAATTTAATATATCTATAGGAAATCCATATTTGAATCCAGCTCTTACTCACCAAGTAGAAGTTGGGTATAATAGTTTTGCCAGAAAATATAAAGGGAGTTACTATCTATTTGCAAAAAAATCGATTGACCTTGTAGAATCGTTTGTAGAGCTAAACGGACTTGTAAGGGAAACTTCTTACGAAAACTTAGGAACCAACAACTCTATCGGTTTTAATTATTATGGATCTATTAATTTTGGAGACTTAAGTTTAAGGGGTGGATTTAATTTATTTACTTACGAAACTACTAGCGAAGACATTGGTCGAGTATTGTACAACTGGAACATGGGCGGAAACTATGATTTAGGAAAAGGATACAAAGTCGAAACCTATGGTTTTTTCCGCTCTCCCAACCAAACATCACAAGGAATTAATCCAGGGTTTTCTCTGTTTAACTTAGGCTTTAAGAAAGAATTCAACAATAAAAAAGGTTCTATAGGATTACGCTTTACAGAGCCGTTTAGAAAATACAAACCATTCGTTACTGAATTAGAAGGAGACGGTTTCAATTACTACAGCCAAAGAGATGTAATGTTCCGTTCTATAGGGATAAGTTTTAAATACACTTTTGGAGAGCTAAAATTCAACTCTATTAAAGAAAACACCAACATTAAAAACGATGACCTTATGCAAGGTGGAGGTGACGAGTTTTAATTCTTTTTAACACATAACATAAAAAAACCCTCATACAATCTATGAGGGTTTTTTGTTTATTTTTATAGCATGACTAAAGTAATAATAGAATGTTGTGCTAACTCTGTTCAGTCCGCTATTAACGGACAGGCTGGAGGAGCTGAAAGAGTAGAATTGTGTGCTAACTTAGAACTAGGGGGAACCACTCCGTCTGCAGCCTCTATATGCATGGCAAGAGAGGTTTTGGAGGTAGATTTGTTTGTGTTGATTCGTCCTAGGGCAGGTAACTTTTGTTATTCTGATTTAGAAATGGAAGAGATACTACAAGACATAGAGTTTTGCAAGCAAGTAGGCTGCGAAGGTGTCGTAATTGGCGCACTAACTGAAGATGGAAATATTGATTTAGAAAACACCAAACAAATGGTTGAAGCAGCAAGCCCTATGGAAGTTACTTTTCATAGAGCGTTTGACCAAGTCTCAGACACGACACAAGCGTTGCAACAAATTATTGATTGCGGATGCGCCAGAGTGCTAACTTCTGGAACAAAAGAGATCGTAAAAGACGGTTTAGAGGTTTTAAAAACATTGGCCGAAAAGGCTAAAGGTAAAATTACAATTATGCCTGGCGGAGGATTAGATTTAGTTTCGGCTCTTCAACTTTATGCTTTAGGAATAAGAGAATTTCATTTGTCTGGAACCAACAAAAAACACGATTTACCTAGATATACTCAAGTAGACGTAATCGAAAATTTCATTGAAAACTTTGAAGAATTATAGATTTCTTATAGGGCTATTCTTTTTACTTTTTGTTGTTTTTATCATTAATGATAATTCAATAAAGCAAAGCGATAACCAACAAATAAACAATTGGGAATTCGGCTTTCAAGACCAATGGTTTCACGCCAAGGTTCCAGGAGATATCGTTGCGGATTTATTATCAAAACAACTAATAAATGATCCTTATTTCGGCACTAACGAAGATTCCATTCAATGGATTTTTAATCGAGACTGGACCTACAAGAGCAACTTTCAGCTAGGATTATCTCAAAATCAGGAGCTAGTTTTTAATGGACTAGATACCTACGCACTCATCTATATAAACGATTCTCTTGTTTTAAAAACAGATAATATGTTCCGGAAGTGGATCGTTGACGTATCTTTTCTAAAAAGACAAAAAGACCATCAACTAAAAGTTGTTTTTAAAAATGTGTTTGATAAAGAGCGCCAAAAGATTAAACAACTAGGCTACGATCTACCTGGTGGAACCAGAGTACATACTAGAAAAGCAGGCTTTCATTATGGCTGGGATTGGGGGGCTAAAATTACTACCTCAGGAATCTGGAAGAAAGTTGAAATAAACGCATGGAACGACGCGATTATTCGTGAGTTTGAGGTTTTTCAAAAAGAACTTTCTGACAAGAGCGCTTCATTGGATGCAAACATAGAATTGCAAGTACAAACAGCCGCAGACTATTCTCTTGAAATAAACGATTCTATCTACACTTATTCTCTAACAAAAGGAGAGCACCACATAACAATTCCAATTTCTATCGACCAACCAAATAGATGGTGGCCTAACGGACACGGAAAACAACACTTATATTCTTTTTCACTTTCTTTGATAAAAGACAAAAAAATACTAGCAACAAAGCAAAAGAAAATAGGTTTAAGAGATGTAGAGTTGGTTAACGAAAAAGACTCTTTAGGAACTAGCTTTTATTTCAAAATAAATGGTAAACCTATTTTTATGAAGGGAGCTAATTATATCCCTCAAGACCACTTACAAAACCGAGTAAGTAAACAAGATTACCTTCACTTACTAAGTGACGCTAAGAACTCAAATATGAATATGCTTCGAGTTTGGGGAGGCGGAATTTATGAGCAAGATATATTCTATGATATTTGCGACTCTTTAGGTATTCTAATCTGGCAAGACTTTATGTTTGCCTGCGCTATGTACCCAAGCGATAGTTTATTTCTTGATAACGTAAAAAAAGAAGCCGTAGAAAATGTTAGAAGACTAAACCACCATCCTAGCATTGTTTTGTGGTGTGGTAATAATGAAAATAGCGAAGGCTGGCAGCGATGGGGTTGGCAAGATGCTTTTGACTCCTCTGAGAAACAAGAAATCGAAAAAGGCTATAAGCAGCTTTTTAACGACATCTTGCCAGATGTTGTTAGTCAATATGCACAAATTCCTTATTGGGAAAGTTCTCCGAGCTTAGGAAGAGGAGACCCTCGCCACCAATTTGAAGGAGATGCACATTATTGGGGAGTTTGGCACGATGCAGAACCATTCGAAAATTTACTGCAAAAAGTCCCTCGATTTATGAGTGAGTTTGGTTTCCAATCCTTTCCCTCTATTGAAACTATTTCTACTTTTTGCGATACTTCCGACTTTGATTTAAATAGTCCTAGTATGTTATCTCATCAAAAACACCCTAGAGGAAACGCATTAATTTTAGAATATATGGAAAGGGAGTACCCTACTCCAAATAGCTTTGAAAAACTAATTTATCTTTCTCAAATAGTTCAATCTCAAGGAATAAGAATGGGTTTAGAGGCCCATCGTTATAATCAACCATATTGTATGGGGACGCTTTATTGGCAATTCAATGATTGTTGGCCAGTAGCATCTTGGAGTAGTAGAGATTATTTTGGCAATTGGAAAGCATTAAACTATGCTGTTCAGCAAGTATTTCAGCCCTTAGCATTGTCCGTTGTATCTAAACCAAATGGGCTGTTTGATGTTTGGGCTGTTTCAGAGCAAGAAACACTATTTAAAGACAGCCTACTTATTGAGGTTTTTGATTTGGACGGAAACCTTGCTTTCCCAGCTCAACGTAAAGAGGTGTCCATTAGTCCAAATACAGCCACTCAGCTAATTAAAGATTTATCAGTCACATCAAAAAATTTGTTTGTGTTAGCTAGATTAAAAAATAGCGATATAAAATCTCATATCCAATTTAGCTCTAAGCCAAAAGATATGGAACTGATTTCTCCCAATATACAGTATGAGTGGCAGGGAAATAAATTAATATTACAATCGGACGCTCCCGCATTCCAAGTGTATTTACATGGCATCAAAGGACATTTTTCATCAAATTTTTTAACTTTAATGCCAGGAAAGAAAAAGACAATTTTTTTCGAAGGCGATTTAAATCAAAAAGACAAATTATTAATTTGGTCACTTTATAATATATATCAGGATGAGTAACAGAAGAAATTTTATTAAAGGTACCGCTCTTGGCGCATTAGGAGCCCTGCTTTTACCAAAGTTGTCGGACTTAAAATCCTCTAAAAAAAACCCAAGCTCTAGCCCTGGTTTACCAGTTGTTATTTCGACTTGGAACCACGGGCTACCAGCCAACGATGCAGCCATGGAAGTTTTAATGAATGGAGGGAAATCTATTGATGCGGTAGAAAAAGGAGCGATGGTTCCAGAAGCTGACCCAGAATCTATGTCTGTAGGCTATGGCGGATTACCAGATAGAGACGGACACGTTACACTAGACGCTTGTATTATGGACCATAACGGAAACTGTGGTGCAGTTTCTTATTTAGAACATATTAAGCACCCTATTTCGGTAGCGCGAAAGGTAATGGACGACACTCCTCACGTAATGCTTTCCGGAAAAGGAGCTTTAGATTTCGCCTTATCTAAAGGGTTTGAAAAAGAAGATTTGTTAACCGAATCGGCAAGACAAAAATGGCAAGAATGGAAAGTAGAATCTAAATACCAGCCAATTGTTAATGTCGAAAACCACGATACCATAGGCCTATTAGCTATTGATAAAAATGGAGATATTTCTGGAGCTTGCACCACTTCAGGCTTGTCTTGGAAAATGCACGGAAGAGTTGGAGATTCTCCAATAATTGGAGCAGGTATGTTTGTCGACAATGAGGTAGGCGGTTGTTGTGCTACTGGAATGGGAGAAGCGGTAATGAAAACCCTTGGTTCCTTCTTAGTTGTTGAGCTAATGAGGCAAGGCGCAAGCCCTCAGGAAGCGTGTGAACAAGCAATTGCGAGAATCACAAAAAATCAAAATTATAAAGACATGCAAATTGGCTACTTAGCAATAAACAAAAAAGGGGAGCATGGCGCTTATGCCGTTCACCCTTGGTTCAATTATGCACTACACCAAAATGGTAAAAACGAATTGATTGATTCCCCATCATTTTTAGGATAATGTTTAGACCTCTTTTATTTATTTTAGTTTGTATTCTAGGTGCTTGCTCTTTGGAGCCAAAGATGCAGGAAGTAAATATTATTCCTCAGCCTCAATCTTTAACATTGAGTCAAGGGAGCTTTGCTTTCAGTAAAAATACTACTTGGCAATCAGACTCTTTTTTTGTTAATGAACTAGATTATTTTAAATCTGTAGTTACTCTAAAAAATAATGGAAAATATAACCTAGTTATAGCCTCACTAGACACCACTTTAGAACAAGAAGAATATTATTTGGATATTCGATTAGACACCTTACAAATAACCGCATCTCATTCTAAAGGAGTAATGCACGCGATTCAGGCTGTTCGTCAAATTAGTATGCTTCACCCTTCTTACGCACCTTGTTTACACATTAAAGATTACCCCATATTTGAGTGGAGGGGAATGCTTCTAGATTGCAGCCGACATTTTATGGATAAAGATTTTGTAAAACGCTACATTGATTTATTAGCACTCCATAAAATGAACGTATTGCATTGGCATATTACCGAAGACCAAGGGTGGAGAATAGCTATTGATAGTTTTCCTAAATTAACTGAGATAGGTGCTTGGAGAACTGAAAAAGATGGCTCGAAATACGGAGGGTTTTATAGCAAAAAAGACATTAAAGAAATAGTAGATTATGCCAGCCAAAGACATATTCTTGTTGTGCCAGAAATAGAATTGCCAGGACACTGTCAGGCTGCTTTGTCGGCCTATCCTTACTTGTCTTGCACCGGCGACTCTATTCCAGTACAAACAGATTGGGGAGTTTTTAAGGACATTTATTGCGCAGGAAACGATTCTGTTTTTGCTTTTCTAGAAACAGTTTTAGACGAAGTAATAGAAATGTTTCCTTCCCCATACATCCATATTGGTGGCGATGAGGTTCCAACTTACAGATGGGAAAATTGTTCTAAATGCCAAGCCAGAATTCATGAAGAAAAACTAGAAGACGAACACCATCTACAAAGTTATTTTATTAACAGGATAGCAAATTACTTAAAACAGAAAAACAAGACTATTATTGGTTGGGACGAGGTGTCGGAAGGTGAGATTACTAAAGACGCTCATATTCAGGTGTGGAGAGGGACAGATTACGGATTGCTAGCTATCGAAAAAGGCCACTCTTTAATAATGTCTCCTACTTCTCATTGCTATTTTGATTACGATCTTGATGCTATCGATTTGGAAAAAGTGTATGATTTTGACCCTATACCATCGCTTGAATTTGAAAATAAAGTATTGGGAGCAGAGTGTAATATGTGGACAGAAAGAGCGCCACAAAATCTAATTGATTCTAAAGTTTTCCCAAGAATATTAGCCATGAGTGAAGTATTATGGCACTATGGAGAAAAAGATTATTCTAGCTTTTACCAGAGGGTTCAAAAACACTATTCTTTGCTCGATTTTTACGGAGTAGATTATGGTTTTGAGGGCGTTCCTATTTCTGCTAAAGTTACTGCTGAAAACGAAGGCTTTCAATTTCAATTAATTTCGTCAAGCCCAGGCGTGTCAATTAGCTATAGATTGGACAATCAAGATTGGCAAGATTATAGCCAATCTTTATTTGTGGACACCACTACAACTATAGAAGCTAAAGGATCAAAAAACAATAAAGATTACGGGAGCTTAAAAACAACCTTATTTAAAACAAAGTCTACTTTTAAACCAGTAAATTATGTGTTGCCTTTTCATGAAAACTATCCTGCAAAATCCTCTCTAACTTTAACAGACGGACAGATAGGTAGCCAGACTAAATTTAGGGATGGAAATTGGCAAGGTTTTTACGGAACCGATTTAGAGGTAATAATTGATTTGCAAAAAATAGATAGCCTGAGTCAGATTAGTATAGGATTTTTTCAGTATAATTTATCCTGGATATTGTTACCTAAAGAGGTGGTGCTATCGATTTCTAACGATGGCATTAACTTTAAAGAAGTCAATCGATTAAGTCACAATGTTTCTGATCAAAAAGAAGGAAAATTTAGACATAATATGACGTCTGCCTTCAATTATAACGCAAGGTATATTAAAGTTAAATCAAGTAATTACGGGATTTTACCTGATTGGCACCCAGCAGCTGGCGCAACATCTTGGTTATTTGTAGATGAGATAATGATTCAATAAATTCGCAAGGATGAAAAAAGTAAGTGCAGGAATAGATATTGGCGGAACAAATACTGTATTCGGATGGGTAGAGTCTAACGGTGATTTTATTTGGAAAGGAAAAATAAGTACAACAGATTTTGAACAACCAGAAGAGTTTGTTAGCGAGGTTTCCCGTCAATTATTAGATAATTTAGGAAACAACGAAGCGGTTGGTGTAGGAATAGGAGCTCCTAACGGAAACTACTATAACGGAACTATTGAGTTTGCACCTAACTTAAAATGGAAAGGTGTTGTTCATTTAAAAGAGCTTTTTAACAAGCATTTTGATTTGCCAGTATTGGTTACAAACGATGCTAATGCTGCTGCTTTAGGAGAAATGATTTACGGAGGAGCAAAAGGAGTAAATAATTTCATTACCGTTACCCTAGGAACAGGCCTAGGAAGTGGTATTGTTAGTAACGGAAACTTAATTTATGGACATGATGCTTTTGCCGGAGAACTAGGTCATACTATCGTAGTTATGGATGGTAGAGAGTGTGGTTGTGGCAGAAAAGGGTGTTTAGAAACCTATGCTTCTGCAACAGGAATTAGCAAGACAGCCTTCGAAATGACTCAAAAAGATTGGACTTCAGAACAGGTTGCCGAAGCTGCTAACAATGGCGAAGAGTGGGCCTTGCAAGCCTTTGATAAAACAGCAAAAATTTTAGGATTTGCCTTATCTAATGTGGTAGCAATTACCAGCCCTAGAATTATATTTTTATTTGGAGGATTGGCACAAGCTGGACCTTTGATTTTTGATTCGACCAGAAAATATATGGAAGAAAATCTTCTTGAAATTTATAAAAACAAAATCCAAATATTACCTTCTGCTTTAGAAGGCGTAGATGCTGCAATTCTGGGAGCAAGTGCATTAGTTTGGAAAGAAATATCGTGATGAAATTTAAATCTCTATTGTTTTTAGCGCTTTTAATTGGCGCTTGTCAGCCCGCTCAAAAATCTTTAGTAGAATGGGTCAATCCTTTTATAGGAACAGGCGGACACGGACACACCTACCCTGGGCCCAGCTCTCCTTTCGGAATGGTACAGTTGAGTCCTGATACTAGATTAGAAGGGTGGGATGGTTGTGGAGGTTATCATTATACGGACTCTTATATTTACGGCTTTTCTCACACCCATTTAAGTGGTACGGGTATTTCTGATTACGCAGACGTATTATTAATGCCCAAAAGTAGAGAGCTGATTTTTAACAACGGAGCCGACGGCCAACCTGGCTATAGATCTTCTTTTTCTCACGACAATGAAAATGCCCAAGCGGGTTATTACCAAGTTTTTTTAGAAGATGAAAATATAAATGTAGAACTTACCGCAACTCCTAGAGTAGGCTTTCATAAATACAATTACGAAAAAGGCGATAGTGCAAAATTAATCATAGATCTTCAGCATAGAGATAGAGTTTTAGACGCACAACTACAAGTTATAGATAGCCTAACTATTAGGGGCTATCGATATTCTTCGGAATGGGCCAACGACCAAAGAGTTCATTTTTATTTAAAACTTTCCCACCCTTTTCAAGAGTTAAGCTTCAATAACGATAGTCTTATTGCTGGCTTTGAATTTGGAATTCTCGATGAACCATTGCAAATAAAAGTAGCAATATCTCCTGTAGATATGCTTGGGGCTCAACAAAATATGGAAGCGGAAGTTCCTCACTGGGATTTCCAAAAAGCAAAACAGCAAGTACAAGCTAGTTGGGAAAAAGAGCTTTCTAAAATTACAGTGCAAGGGAGGTCCGATGATAACAAAACGATCTTTTATACTTCCTTGTATCATAGCATGCTCAACCCCAATCTTTATATAGATGTGGACGGAAGGTATAGAGGAATGGATTTAGAAATTCATAAAGATACTATTGATAAGCACTACACGATTTTTTCTCTTTGGGACACCTTTAGAGCAACACACCCCTTGTTTACTATTATCGACCAAAAAAGAACCAATTCGTTTATTAGAACTCTCCTTCGACAATACCAGCAAGGAGGAAAGCTGCCTATTTGGGAGCTAGCAGCTAACTATACTAATTGCATGATTGGATACCATTCCATTCCTGTTATTGTAGACGCATACGCTAAAGGCATAAGGGATTATGATACCGAGATGGCTTTAGAGGCTATGGTTTACAGTGCAACATTAGATAGCGAAGGCTTAGAGTACTATAAAGAAAAAGGGTTTATTGCTGCAAGTGATGAGCCAGAATCGGTTTCTAAAACATTAGAATATGCTTATGACGATTGGTGCATCGCAATAATGGCCGACTCCTTGAATCAGTCTCAAACTGCTAAGCAATTTTACCAGAGAGCACAATACTATAAAAACCTATACGATCCTGAAACAGGATTTTTAAGAGCTAAAGTAAATAACAGGTGGTTTGGTCCTTTTCTTCCTGAAGAAGTAAATTTTAACTATACGGAAGCAAACGCTTGGCAATATTCTTTGTTTGTTCCTCAAGACATTGAAGGCCACATTGCTCTAATGGGTGGAAAAGAAAATTACAGCAATCACTTAGATCAAATGTTTAGTGCCAATAGTAGCACTAGCGGAAGAGAACAAGTAGATATTACAGGATTGATTGGTCAGTATGCTCACGGAAATGAGCCAAGTCACCATATGGCATACCTATATAATTACGTAAACGAGCCTTGGAAAACACAGGCTAGAGTGCGCCAAATAATGGAAGAGCAATACCAAAACGCTCCCGACGGATTATCTGGAAATGAGGATTGCGGACAAATGTCTTCTTGGTTTGTTTTGAGCGCAATGGGTTTTTATTCTGTAACACCAGGATTGGATTATTACACCATAGGAACACCTCTTTTCGATCAGCTAAGTTTAAATCTGGAAAATGGAAATACCTTTCAAATTATAGCTAACCATTTATCTCCAATAAATAAATATATTCAGTCGGCTACTTTAAACGGAAAAGCATTCGATCATACTTTTTTGATGCATCAGGATATTATGCAAGGAGGAGAGTTGGTTTTCGAAATGGGTTACAAAGAAAAAAAATGGGGACTAGATAGTCAGCCTCCATCTTCTATAAAAGACAATAATATTATTCCTGTTCCTTATTTTGAGGCAATTAGCGAAACCTTTACCGATAGTTTGTTAGTTGCTATAGCAAGTCCAGTTGATGGCATTATTCGCTATACTAGTGATGGAAGCGAACCAAATTCTTCAAGCCCTATTTACAATAGTCAAATAGTAGTAAATTCCGATATAGTAATTAAGTCCAAATTGTATGTCGGTGAGCAGGCTAGCACTACTATTTCTTCTCCATTCTTTAAAATTGATGGATCTAGAACCATTAGTATAGATAGCCAGTATGCAAATCAATATTCTGCTGCAGGAGATAAAACTTTAATTGATCATTTACGAGGATCAGGAAGTTACAGAACAGGAAGATGGCAAGGCTATAGAGAAGATGTAAAGGCTACTGTCGATTTAGGAAGTGAAAAGACTATATCTTTAGTTTCAATTGGATTTTTACAAGACATAAAATCATGGATATTCTATCCTAGTTCTGTTTGTTTTTCTATCTCATCGGATGGAGTTAATTTTAAAGAAGTGGCTGTTGTTAAAAACGATTTCCCCGACAATGAGTATGGTTCTTTTCATAAGGATTTTAGCGCTAAATTAAATGGAGTTAAGACAAAGTTTATTAGAGTTGAAGCGACTAATTACGGATTATGTCCTGATTGGCATTTAGGAGCAGGCGGAAAAACATGGCTTTTTACTGATGAGATTATCATCGAATAGGATAGACTCTTTTTTAAAATATTTAGTAAAGGATTATTTTTTGGTAATAGAGCTGGTCTTTTAAGATTACCTCAGCTAAATACACTCCAGAATTTAAGAAAGATAAATCGATCAATCTTCCCGATTCTAGATCAGTAGAATACACCAATTGCCCTGTAATTGTTTTAAAGTTTACTTCTTCAACTTCGGAATAATTTCCTTTCCACTCTATTGAAACAGCCCCACTACTTGGATTAGGAAATATAACAAACGGAAGTTTAAAGTATTCTTGTAGCTGTTGTTTCATAACCGATGGTCGTATAGCTGCAAAAGAGTTTAGCCCTCCCACGGCCTCATTCCAATCATCCAGTGTTGCTGGAGCGTTCCACCTTAAGCTATGTTCGCTAACCAAAGGAGCGTAAATATTTTTCATTTCCTCTATTTGGCGCAATAGGCTGGACGACGAAAAATCGGTGTTGATTAGCTGTTCGAATCGAAATCGAAAATCTTGTTTGAATTGTTCGTTTTTTAATAAATGATGCATTAAAAAGGTAGACCATTGGGGGAAATCTTCTTGGTAATTGTTGAGGTTTACAAAGTCACCTAATAAATTGTAATACTCATAATTAAAGCATTCGTCGCAGTCGTAAAAAAGCCATTCCCACTTGCCTTGTTTTTGTTTCTTCCAGAATTTAATATTGTTATTGGGCCAGTCCGTATTTGAGAAAAACAATTCGGCACAGTTGTAGTCTATAAAGTTGGAGATATTTATTTGTGAGCTAGCATAGTTGTAATTGGAGGGATCGCTCAAATCGTTTTGTAAAATAAATTCTTTAAGTGCTAAATAATCATTACTACTTCCTAACTCTACAATGGAATTAGATGATAGGAAGTCAATTTCGTCATCGTCAACGTTTCTATAATCAGACATATAATTTTCGTCTGTTCTTTCCGATAAGTGATGAATTCCCCAATACTCCCCGTTGATAAAAGCAATAACTGGAATAGATGCAGGGTGTTCGAAATCGAGATTTGCACTTAATTTTTGAGCTAATTCGTTTTTAAACAAGGTGTTTTTCCAGTCGTTACTACTGGCCGATCTTAGGATTAGTCTTTTGAAAGTAGATTGTTCTTTGTTTTCGAAAAAAGCATGTCTGAAGCGCTCGTTTCCATAGCTTTCTCTAGCATATAGCAACAACGATTTCTGAGGAGCCGTACGCCCCTTGTTTCCGCTTGCTCTTATTCCAATAGATTGTTGGTGGATTAGCTTACCTTCTTGTGAGAAAAACTCGAAGTTAGCAGGCCTTTCCCAGTCTCTTCCTCTTTGCCTAAAGTTGGTATTGTTTCCCATCACATAAATTCCTGTTTCATCGCTAAATAAGTGGACAGAATCGCTGGTGATTGATACAATATTAACAGGGTATTTTCCTTCTTGAAAAACAAAATAACTTTTAGTAAAAACTGAACTTATAACTTGATTGTCTAAATAGGCAATGGCTTTAATAATTGTCCCTTTACTTAGATTATTTCTCGGAGCAGTCCAATCTTCAGCTGTAGAGATGTTAGAAATTATATTTTGCTTTTCTTCTAATTGCTTTATAGAAATAGATTGCTGTAATAGAAAGCTGCTATTGTTTGGCTCACTTCCATTGGTAGTATAATAAATTTGTGCGTTTTGGTAAGAAGGATTTATATTCAATTCGAACGTATCTTGATAAATTCCTGCCTGATGGGAAAAGTACAAGTCACTAAAAGGAATTTCAATATATTGATTGCTAGCTGATGGACTTGGGGCTATTAATTTTCCGAAGTAATTGCTGCCATCGGGATACCTTCCGAAAGATTGGTTTTCTAATAGATAAACGGCCGGAGTGCGGTCTATTATTTGTTCGTCTTTGTCTGTTAAATAAATAATTTCACCTTCGCTTTTTATTTTAAAATTAGCTTGCAAAGCGTTGGCTATTTCTAGAGAGTTATCGCTGGCATAGATAAGTAAAAACGCTTGTGGATTGATTGTAATGGAGGGGAATTGCCATTTTAAAAGTTTGTTTATATCGTCTGATAAATAGTAGTTAGATAAAGAAATAGTTTCAGAGCTTGGATTATAAATTTCAATCCAATCAGCAGAATCGCTCGTTGTTTTAGATACGATTTCGTTAATAACGATTGTTTGGGAATAGCTAAATAAATGGGTAGAAATGCAGAAGAAAAACAGGAGATTTTTCATCTATCTAATTATAAGTCCAATTTTAAAAATCACTAAATCAATGTTGAGTTTTTCAGTGTGGTAAATTTCTTGTAAATCGTTCAGCTGATTTAGTTCAGCTTTTTGCATTACATAATTTACAGAACTTGAAATAGCCCATTTTTCATTGATAGAATATTGGTATCCTAGTCCTGGTGAGAAATAAACACCACCTTCGTATTGCGTGTTTAGAGAGCTATTAAAAATATCGCTTTCTGCCTTAGACCTCCCTATTGCCATTTCGAAAAAATAACTGTTGGAAGTCTTTTTTTTAATCCCTTTAAAATAAGCGTAAATAGGAGTGAAGTTTTCGTTTTCTAATTGCATATAGCCAATGCCAGCACCCATCTGAACGTAAGGGCTAAGTTCCTTACTTACTTTAATATTTGCTACAGACCCTGACTTTAGAATAGGGAATGTTTTACTAAGCTGAATACCTCTTAGTGCCCCAATTTCTAATTGAGAAATGAATTTCGAACTTTGGGCATTGCTCCATTGAAAGCAAAGAATAAAAACAATAATACTTAATAGTTTCATTCTATAATTTTAAACAAACATTTTTAGGTTCAGTAAAAAATTCCAGAGACTTAAACCCTCCTTCTCGCCCTACGCCTGAGTCTTTCATTCCTCCAAACGGGATTCTTAAATCGCGCATCATCCATGTGTTTATCCAGATAATTCCCGAATCAATGTTTGCAGCAACTCTGTGGCCTTTGCTAATGTCTTGGGTAAAGATACTAGCTGCTAATCCGTATTTGGTGCTATTTGCTATTTCAACCGCATGTTCTTCGTTTTCGAATGGCATTATAGTAACAACAGGGCCGAAAATTTCTTCCTGATTGGTGTCACAAAAAGCGTCTAATCCTTCAAGAATGGTTGGGGCTACATAGTAGCCGCCTTTTAGTTCACCCTCTAAAATAACTTGATGACCTCCGCACAATACTTTTCCTCCTTCTGTTTTAGCTAATTCTATTTTTTCTAAAATCTTGTTCATATGAGACTTAGAAACAACCGCTCCCATGTCATTGTTTTCTTTGGGGTCTCCAACTTTTAATTGCTTGGTCTTTTCTACAAAAGCAAGTTTAAATTTCTCGAAGATTGATTTCTCTACTAGCAATCTAGATCCGCACAAACATATTTGCCCTTGGTTTCTGAAGGATGCTTTAACCGCCATCTTTACAGCTTCATCAAAATTTGCATCTGCAAAAATGATATTTGGGTTTTTTCCTCCTAACTCAAGAGAAAGTTTTTTAAACATTGGAGCTGCTACTTTCGCAATTTTGGCTCCTGTTACTGTTCCTCCAGTAAAAGAAATCACAGGAGTATCTGGATGGGCACTTATTGCTTCCCCAACTTTATGACCTAGTCCGTGTACGATGTTTAGCACTCCTTTAGGAAAACCAACTTCTTTACAAACTTCGCTTAATAAATAGGCGGTATAAGGGGTTACCTCGGAAGGCTTTGCTACTACGGTATTTCCTGCAGCTAGCGCTGGAGCAATTTTCCAGGTAAGAAGGTAGATAGGTAAATTCCAAGGAGAGATACAGCCAACTACCCCTATTGGTTCTCTAAGAGTATAGTTGATGGCTTTGCCGTCCATGTCATGCATTTGAGATGCAAAATGTAAAGAAGCAGTAGCAAAAAATCTAAAGTTTTCTGCTGCCCTTGGGATGTCAACTTCTTTGGCTAGCCATTCTGGTTTTCCGTTGTCTTTGCTTTCTGCTTTTACCATTTGGTCAAAGCGCGCTTCGATACCGTCCGCTAATCGCATTAGGTGATCGTGTCTTTCTTGCTTTGTTAATTTGCTCCAAATAGGGAAAGCTTTTTTAGCTGCTGCAACGGCAAGCTCCACGTCTTGGTGGTCACTATCGGCAATTAAAGAAAATACCTTTCCGTCCACAGGACTTTCGTTTTCTAAAAAACTTTTGGACTGGCTTTCTACTAATTGTCCGTCTATATAATTGAGTAACTTAATCATCTTTATTTTATAAAGTTCCTGTTCGGCCTCCGTCTACTGGCACATTTACTCCGTTTATGTATGCTGCTGCTGGAGAACATAAAAAAGCAATTGCATTGGCAACTTCTTCGGCTTTTCCAAATCTTTTTGCAGGAACAGAGTTTAACATGGTATTAGCAATTTGTTCTTCACTAACATTTTGTGTTTGTGCCTTTTTTGTAATTAGGGTGCTTAGTCTGTTGGTACTAGTAAAACCCGGAAGTACGTTGTTTACCGTAATGCCGTGAGCGCCTAATTCGTTGGCCATTGTTTTGGACCAACTCGCTACCGCAGCTCTAATGGTATTGGAGACTCCTAATCCATTAATTGGCACCTTAACCGAAGTCGATAATATATTGATGATTCGGCCAAAGCAACTAGCTTTCATATTGTCGATTACTGCCTGACTTAATTGCTGGTTAGCTACCAAGTGCATTTTAAAAGCAGCAACAAAATCATCGCCATCGGCACTGGCGATAGGTCCGCCTGCTGGACCTCCAGTATTGTTGATTAGGATGTGAACTTTTTTGCTTTTTATTTCTTCTGCAATAGATGAGATGCCATTTTCTTGAGAAAAGTCAGCACACATATAGTCGTGTTTCTGATTGTCTGTTTGGTCCAGTTCTTTAAGAACGGACTTTAATTTTTCTTCATTACGGGATAGTAAAATAATATTGGCACCCATTTTTGCTAATGCAATAGCGGTTGCTTTTCCAATACCTTGAGTACTTCCACATACTAATGCTGTTTTACCGGATAAGTCTAAATTCATAGCTTCAAAAATAGCCAAATTTGTGTAAATTGCTGCTGCAACTAAAACTATATAAACGTGTCTTTTAAATCCCCTTTTAATTTAAATAGCTGGATAGAGCAGAACAGAGAGCTCTTAAAACCACCAGTAGGAAACAAAAATTTATTCGTCGAATCGGGTGACTACATCATCATGATAGTAGGAGGGCCTAACGCACGAAAAGACTATCACCTCAACGAAAGCGAAGAATTATTTTATCAGTTGGAAGGCGACATCTTAGTTAAGATACAAGAAGACGGAAAGTCAAGAGACATACACATAAAAGAAGGCGATATGTTTTTGTTGCCAGCAGGAATACCACATTCTCCAATAAGAGGAGAAAACACGGTAGGTTTGGTAATAGAGCTAAATCGTAAAGAAAAGATGCAAGACGGATTGCTTTGGTTTTGCGACAAGTGTAACCATAAGCTCCACGAGTTTACCTTTCCATTAAGAAATATTGAAAAAGATTTTATTGGTCGTTTTAAGGAATTTTATGCTTCTAAAGAACTTAGAACATGTGAGAAGTGCGGACACGAAATGGAACTAGATAAAAGATTTTCATAATGAGTAAGTTATTTACGGTAGACATACATACCCATATATTGCCTAAAGACATTCCAAATTTTAATAAAAAGTTTGGTTACGGAGAGTTTATTCAGCTACAACATCACAAGCCTTGTTGTGCTAAAATGATGATGAACGATCAGTTCTTTAGAGAGGTAGAATCGAATTGTTGGGATCCGAAAGCTAGAATTGACGAATGTACTCATCAGAATGTAGACGTACAGGTTCTTTCTACTGTTCCGGTAATGTTTTCGTATTGGACAAAGGCAAAACACGGACTAGAAATATCTCAATTTCTTAACGATGATATTATGAATTCTGTGGAGATGCACCCAAAAAAGTTTGTGGGCTTGGGTAATCTGCCAATGCAAGATACGGCCTTAGCGATAAAAGAATTAGAAAGGTGTAAGGCTATCGGGATGAAAGGAATTCAGATAGGGTCTCACATTAACGATCTTAATTTAGACCACGAATCTTTCTTTCCAATTTTTGAAGCTTGCCAAGATTTAGAAATGTCTGTATTTGTTCACCCTTGGTGGTGGATGGCTAAAGAAAAAATGGAAAAATATTGGCTGCCTTGGCTAGTAGGAATGCCTATGGAAACTTCTTTGGCAATTTGTTCTATGATTTTTGGAGGAATTTTCGAAAGATTACCAAATCTGAAAGTAGCCTTTGCTCATGGTGGAGGCTCATTCCCTGCTACTATTGGCAGAATTGAGCACGGATTTAACGTACGACCAGATTTAGTTGCGATAGATAACAAAAAGAATCCTAGAGATTATTTAGGCAAATTTTGGCTAGACAGCTTGGTTCATGATCCTAAAATGCTAGAGTATGTTGTAGAGTTAGTAGGAGAAGATAAAATAGCTTTAGGAACCGATTACCCTTTCCCTCTAGGAGAATTAGAGCCAGGAAAATTAATTCTAGAATCGTCTTACCCTAACAATGTAAAAGAAAAACTTCTATCGTCTAATTCTTTAGACTGGTTAGGCATGAAAAAGTCCGATTTTATATAAAGAAAGATTATTTTTGCATTTCATAAATCCAACAGTTAATGAGCGACTCCATTAAACACGAATGCGGAATAGCGATGTTACGCCTTCGCAAGCCTTTAGACTTTTACAAGGAAAAATATGGTACTGCTCTTTACGGCCTTAACAAAATGTGCTTGCTCATGGAAAAGCAACATAATAGAGGCCAAGACGGGGCTGGTTTAGCCACTATTAAATTAGATGTTCCTGTTGGAAGTCGATACATTTCTAGGCACCGATCTAATGCCTCTAAACCTATTCAAGATTTATTCGATTACATCAATAGTAGGTTTGTTAATTTACAAGAAAACGATCCCGAAAAGTTAAACGATACCAAATGGCTACAAGAAAATATAGCTTTTACTGGCGAGGTTTTACTGGGACATTTACGATACGGAACTTACGGGGGAAACAGCATCGAACAATGCCATCCTTTTTTAAGACAAAGCAACTGGAGAACTAGAAGTTTAGTTTTAGCAGGAAACTTTAATATGACCAATGTAGACGAGCTTTTTAATGAGTTAGTCGACTTAGGTCAGCACCCTAAAGAAAAAGCCGATACGGTTACTATCTTAGAAAAAATAGGTCATTTTTTAGATGTAGAAAACGACAGAATATATTACGATAACAAGTCGGAATATAGCCAGAAAGACATATCGGCTAAAATAGCAGACGATTTAGATGTTCAGAGTGTTTTGGTTAATTCTGCTAAGCGATGGGACGGAGGTTATGTGATGTGCGGAATGTTTGGCCATGGCGATTCTTTCGCTTTGCGTGATCCTTCTGGTATTCGCCCCGCTTTTTATTATGCTGATGATGAAATAGTAGTGGTTGCTTCTGAGCGCCCTGTTATCCAGACCGCATTTAATGTGTCTGCCGAATCTATTAAAGAAATAGAACCTGGCCATGCTCTTATCATAAAAAAAGACGGAAGCTATAGCATGAAGTCTATCACTCCTCAACTAGAGAAAAAATCTTGTTCTTTCGAACGTATTTATTTCTCTAGAGGAAACGATAAAGATATTTATCAAGAAAGAATGGAGCTAGGAAAAAGACTTTCCGGCCCTATTTTAAAAGCAGTAGACCACGATTTAAAAAACACGGTATTCTCTTTTATTCCTAATACTGCTGAAGTTTCTTTTTACGGAATGGTAAAAGGAATGGATCAATATTTAAATAAAGTAAAAACCGAAAAAATAATTGCCTTAGGAGACCATCCAGATCCTAAAAAGGTGGAAGAGATTTTATCTCTGAATACTAGAGCAGAAAAAATTGCTATAAAGGATGCTAAACTCCGTACTTTTATTACTCAAGACGATAGTAGAGACGATTTGGTAGCCCATGTTTATGATATCACTTACGGAACGGTTAGTAAAACCGACAACCTGGTAATGATTGACGATTCTATTGTAAGAGGGACAACCCTTAAGCAAAGTATTTTGAGAATTTTGGACCGACTAGGCCCTAAAAAGATAATTATTGTTTCTTCTGCTCCTCAAATTAGATACCCAGATTGCTATGGTATTGATATGGCTAAGCTTGGCGATTTTATCGCTTTTCAGGCTGCTGTAGCACTATTAAAAGAAAGCAACCAAGAGTATATACTCGATGAGGTTTATCAGAAATGTAAGCTCCAAATGGATACTAAAGAAAACGAGACAGTAAACTTCGTAAAAGCAGTTTACACTCCGTTTAGCGCAGAACAGATTTCGGCAAAAATATCGCAGCTTTTAACTCCTAAAGAGATTAATTCGGAGGTAGAAATTATTTACCAAAGCATTACCAATCTTAACCTGTCTTGCCCAGACCATACCGGCGATTGGTACTTTACAGGAAACTACCCAACACCAGGAGGAAACAAAGTAGTAAACAAAGCGTTTATTAACTTTATAGAAGGAAGAAACGAAAGGGCTTACTAAAGTCTTTTAATCACATAACTTTTGCAAGGAAGAGCACACTAAAACTTGCTAGAAATGAAAAGATTATTTGACATTGATTTGCAAAAAAGGGTTTATGGTCTCGATGTTTTTCGTGCCATTGCTATTTTAATTGTTGTTCGCGCTCACGGAAGAGAAATATCAGGCCCCATATTTGATTTTATTAATATTCCTATGATTGATGGAGTAGAGTTGTTTTTCGTTTTAAGCGGATTTCTAATTGGCTCTATTTTTATTAAAATGTTAGAAAGTCAAGAAGGCCTTTCATTTTCTTCTTTATTTCAGTTTTGGAAAAGAAGGTGGTTTAGAACGCTCCCTAATTACTTCTTGATTCTGCTTACTGTTTATTTATTGGTTAGATTTGGCTTAACAGGAGGTAAATTAGAAGGGTATTCTTATAAATTCATTTTTTTTATCCATAATTTTCACGAAGGATTTCATGACTTCTTTTGGGAAAGTTGGAGCTTGTCGATAGAAGAGTGGTTTTATATATTTTTCCCTTTTTTAACTTTCTTGTTGCTTTATTTTTATCCAAAAAGAAAGGCATTACTCATTTCAATTATTACCCTTATTGTAGTTCCTTTATTATATAGAATAGCTATTTCTGATATGCAAGTAGTACATTCTACTTGGGACATACATTTCCGAAAAGTTGTTTTGACTCGACTAGATACTATTATATATGGCGTTTTAGCTGCATATATAAAATTTTATTATTCCGACTTTTGGAGTAAAAGTAAAAATTGGATGTTTATTATTGGCCTTATTCTTTTGTATGGCAATAGGTTATTACCAAAAGATATTAATGGCTTTTATGCAAAGACTTTTTTCTTCAACGTTTCTTCTATCGGTGGGGCATTATTGCTAGCTAAATCAGATAGCATTAAGAATTTTAAGTATCCTTGGTTTGGTAGATCGATTACATTCATTTCGTTAATTTCTTATTCGATGTATTTAATTAATTTGTCTGTAGTGGCGTTAGTGTTAAAAACAAATTTGAGCCCAGAATCTAATTTAGAATTTGGTTTTGTTTATATTTTATACTGGGCTATTACTATCGTAGTCTCAGCACTTTTATATAAGTTTTTTGAAAAACCAATAATGAATTTGAGAGATCGTTAGTTTTTTTTCCTACATTTGGTTTATTCCTTAGCAAGCTTTTTTTAACTATTTAAAACTTGCTAAACATGAAAAAGCACCTTTCTTTATTTCTTACATTATTCTGTTTTTGTTATTTAAATTCTTCCCAAGCTCAAAATTTTAATCAGTTTGACACCGACAATGGTTATATTAGGTTAGGGCCCAAGTCCGGCAATTCATTTGCTCAAATTGAAACAAACAAATCTATCTTCTATTTTAATAGAGCAATTCAGATAAATAGCGGACGTATAGGTTCTTACGGCAACCAAAACTTTAGCCTTAGAACTGGACATAATACTAGAATGACTATTAAACACTCTAACGGTTTTGTGGGCATTGGTACAACGAACCCTGAAGAAAAATTAGAGTTATATAATGGCTGGATGGTAATTGGGGGTCAACATAAAAAGTTCATTATTGGCACTTCATATTGGAATAGCAATGCCAATCAATTAACTTTTGCACCTAAAAACGATGGAGAATGGGATTGGAGTAAAAGCATGTCTTTTCACGATGACGGTAGCCTTACTCTTAATGGAGATTTGAGAGTATTTGCCAATGCTTCTGTGCATGGTAATTTTACTGTTTTTAATATTTTACGTGTAAATGAAACTATTTTTGCTAAAGAGATAAGAGTACAATTACCACCTTTTCCAGATTATGTTTTTTCCTCCGATTATGAGCTTACCTCTCTCCAAGACTTAGAAATTTTCATAAATAAAAACGGACACTTGCCAAAGTTGCCTAGCGCAGAAGAAGTAGAGGAAAATGGTATGGGGGTTGGAGAGCTACAAATACTTCAAATGGAAAAAATAGAAGAACTAACCCTTTATGTGATACAATTGAAAAAGGAAATAGAAGAACTTAAAGTAAAATAATAATGAAAAGGTTTTTTCTTTTATTAGTATTTTTTAGCTGTATTTCTGCTCATGCCCAAGAAACAATTATTGATACTTTGGAGCATTATCTTCTTCATAATACATATGATTATTATTACCCTTGTGAGTTGAATGCAAATCATAACCCTGGTTTTATTATTGACCAAGAACAGTTAACTGAATGCTTTGAATCTTTTGACCCTTCAAAACAGATTGCTTTTAGATTTTA